>OKBN01000001.1_pt1 | contig 194957 bp, 181 predicted proteins | sample 1614401 | NCBI WGS metagenome assembly OKBN01 (sample SAMN04436937, study PRJEB24849) | human gut metagenome | biome: human gut; feature: NICU; material: stool | host: Homo sapiens | place: USA: Saint Louis, MO | collected 2012-06-29
CTGCACGACCCACCAATGTAAAAAAGCGCCCTAAAGGCGCTTTTTTGCTATCTGCGATATATAAGATTCGAACCTGCCGCAGGTTCGAGTCGACAAAATTGTCGGGAACAATTTTGCACAACGCGTAGCGTTGCCCGAAGGGCGAGTCTCAGGATGAGACGAGTAGCGAAGAGAGACAACGGAGCCGCCTGCGGCGACGGCCCGGAGGGCGAGCGAAACGAGTCATCCTGCACGACCCGCCAATGTAAAAATGGCGCTGGCGGCGCTTTTTTGCTATCTGCGCTTACAAAGCCGGCACAGGCCTTCATCTTGCTATCCGCCACTGACCATCAATTCACCAGCGCCGCAATCAGCTTCTCCAGCGCGGGCGTCGCCTGCTGTTGGTCATAGACGATATACAAATCTGCGGGTATGCGTTCTTCCAGCGGACGAAACACCACCCCCGGCCACGTCATTTGCGCATAGCTATCAGCGATGAGCGTAATACCTATCCCCATACTGACCATCGCCAGAACCGTTTGCGGCTCCATCACTTCACGGATAATCATCGGTGAGAATCCGGCGCTCTGGCACACGCGCTGCAAAAACGTCCAGTCGGTATGTATTGAAGGCATGGTGACAAAATATTCGTTACGCAACGCCGCAAGCGGGGTCGCCTTACGCGCGGCAAGCGGATGCTCTTCCGGCATGGCCACCAGAAAAGAGGATTCGTGCAAGCGCAGGCTGGTAAATCCAGGAGAAGGCGCTGTCGCCATCCGCCAGACGCCGGCGTCCAGCTCGCGTCGTTCCAGCATCGCCATCTGCATGGCGGGCATGTTCTCGCGGAAAAGCACCTCTACGTTAGGGTTCTCTTTCAAAAAACGCCGCATCACCGGACGCATTTTTCCCCACATAGCCGTACCTATCACGCCAAGCTCTACCCGTCCCGCCTCACCCCGCCCAATCTGTTCCACGCGCGCCAGCGCCTGATTCGCGCTGGAAAGCAGACGACGCGACTCCTCCATCAGGATTTTTCCTGCGTGGGTCAACGCCACGCTGCGGGAGTGGCGAACAAACAGCAGCGTGCCAAGCTGCTGCTCCAGGTCTTTAATGTGAATGCTGAGCGGAGGTTGCGACATGTTCAGACGGGCCGCCGCACGACCAAAATGCAGCTCTTCTGCAACAGCCAGAAAATAGCGCAATAACTTCAGATCGATACGATGCGTGCGTTCCATGGGTCATGCGCTCCTGAGGCATAGAGATAATGCGCAAAGTTACCACACTGCATCAGAAAAAATGAAACGGCGGAACATGTGCCCGCCGCGGAAGAGGATTAATGCGTCAGCGCTTTTTTCATTAACTTCTCAGGTTCATGTTTATATTTGAAGAACGCGGCAAAAGTAACCGCCAGCAGCAATGAATAGGCCGCGAACACCAGCCAGATGGTCTGCCACTCTTTTACGCCATCAACAGAGAAGTAATCCACGGCCATGCCGCTGAGAACCGAACCTACCCATGCGCCAACACCGTTCACCATGGTCATAAACAACCCCTGCGCGCTGGCGCGAATATGCGCCCCCGCCTCTTGCTCTACGAACACCGACCCTGAAATATTAAAGAAGTCGAATGCGCAGCCGTAAACGATCATCGACATCAGCAGCAGAACAAAACCGAACGGAGACGGATCGCCAAAGGCAAAAAAGCCAAAGCGCAGCGTCCACGCCAGCATACTCATCAGCATGACCGTTTTAATGCCAAAGCGTTTCAGAAAGAACGGAATGGTGAGAATAAAGGCGACTTCCGCCATCTGCGAAACCGAAAGTAAAACAGAGGGATAGCGTACGACAAAGCTGTCGGCAAACGCCGGGTTGCGGGCGAAATCATGCAGAAAGGGGTTACCGAAGACGTTGGTTATTTGCAGTACCGCCCCGAGCATCATCGCGAAGAAAAAGAAAATGGCCATCCGCGGATTTTTAAACAATACGAATGCATCCAGTCCCAGCCTCGCGGCCAATGTGGCGCCAGATTTCTTCTCGGTCACAGCAATTTTCGGTAGCGTAAGCGCATAAATCGCCAGTAATAACGACGCGGCAGAGGCGATATACAGCTGCGCGCTGCTCAGCTCCAGCCCCATCAGGCTCACCGTCCACATGGCGACAATAAAACCAAGGGTGCCAAATACGCGAACAGGAGGAAACGCGGTCGCCGGATCCTGGCCGGACTGCGCCAGACAGGAATAGGAGATGCTATTAGACAACGAGATAGTCGGCATATAGGCCATCGCGTTAATCAGCATTACCCAGAACATCATCTCCGGATCGGTGACGGTCGTTGCATAAAGAAGCACTCCCGCGCAGACCAGGTGGCAGAGCATATAGGCCCGTTCTGCACGTAGCCATTTATCGGCAACGATCCCCATAATGGCGGGCATGATAATGGCTGCCAGCCCTTTGGAGCTATAGACAATGCCGACATTTGCCCCGGTGAAATGCAGTGTGTTTATCATGTAAGAACCCAGGGTGACCAGCCAGCTACCCCAGATAAAATATTGCAAAAACGACATGAGTTTTAAGCGAGAGGCGATACCCATTTTTCCGTTCCTTGCCATTAAAGTAAGACCCCGCAAGCGGGGTCAATATTTATTATTTTTTCAGGCCAGTTTGCGTAAGAAGCCGCAGATCAGGTTAATAAAGTTCTGCCGGGAGAGTTCGGCCGCCGCCAGGGTTTGCGCGTGAGATAGTTTCACATCGCCGAGGCCCTCAGCCAGATTGGTAATGGCTGAGACGGCCACCACTTTCAGCTCGCAATGGCGGGCAGCGATGACTTCCGGTACGACGGACATCCCCACCACATCGCCGCCGATAATCTGCATCATGCGAATCTCAGCCGCCGTTTCAAAATTCGGCCCGGGATAAGAGACAAATACGCCTTCAGTCAGCGGAAACCCCTCCTCCTCAGCTACGCGCTGCAGAACGGCGCGGTAATCCGCGTCATAGGCGTTGGCCAGGGAGAAGAAGCGTTCGCCGAAGCGCTCATCATTCAGGCCCACCATTGGCGTACCCGGCATCGTGTTAATATGATCGCTGAGCGCCACCAGACTTCCCGGTCCCACTTCCGGACGTAAAGAACCGGCCGCGTTAGTACAAAACAGCAGTTCACACCCCAGCAGCTTTAGCGTCCGGATGGCATCAGTCATCACCGTCATGCCCCGACCTTCATAGAAGTGCCCACGCCCTTTCATGCAGGCAACGGGTACGCCGGCCAGATTTCCAAGCACCAGTTCGCCGGCATGGCCGTGCACGGTACTCACCGGAAAGCCGGGCAGCTTTTCGTAAGATATCGCCACCGCATCTTCAATTTGTTCCGCCAGCGCCCCGAGACCCGACCCCAGGATAAAGGCCACCCGCGGCGTAAAATCCGGCTTATATCCGCGAATAATATCGGCGCTATACCAGGGATTCTGTGAGAAAAGCGTGTCGCTCATAAGCTGTCCTTAAAACTGAAAGATCGATAAAGTGATTGGCTACCATGCTGTTATAACGATGCTACGCAATCGATTACCAATACAGTTTTCCCGGACGTTTGATATTAAAAAGCTATTGATTTCATTTCTGATACAAGGGGTCGTTTTCGCGTAAGGCGGTCAACTGGCCAGCCTGCTGCCGCACCACCTCCCACAGCGCCTCTGCGGCTGTCGATAGCGAGCGGTTTTTACGCCGCGCCAGCATCAGCTGGCGTTCCACCACCGGGGTGAGTCGCTTCACCTGCAGATGACTTCCCTGAGGGAGCGGCAGCGCTAACGCAGGTAGGATGCTGATGCCTATCCCCGACTCAACCATTGGAAATAGCGTGGCCGGATGACCGATTTCCTGCACGATATTTGCGGTAACGGCGAATCCCGCGAGCGCGGCGTCAATCAGCGGCCGGCTGCCAGAAGCATAATCCTGCAACACCAGCCGCTGGTCATGCAGCGCATGCCAGCTCACCGCGTCCCTTTTAGCGAAAGGGTGATCGCGACGGCAAAGCAGCAGGAAAGGTTCAGCGAGAACCGCCTCACACTGCAAATCGGTCGCTGCGCCAGGGTCGATAACAATGCCAAAATCCACTTCTCCCTGACGGATGCTCTCCAGCACCCACTGCTGGGGGCGATCGTGCAGAACGAAATCTATCTCCGGATAGCGACGGTTGCTGTAGGCGATGCACTGCGGGATCAGATGGGCGGAAATGGTCTGGCTGGCCGCCACCCGCACGGTTCCCATAAGCTGCTGCCCGACGCGCCCGGCCTCACGCAACGTGCCGTTTAACTCATCCAGCAGGCGCTCAAGCCGGGCCGCCAGCTGCTGTCCGGCTTCCGTGAGCACCACTTCGCGCGTCGTTCGGTCAAGCAGGCGTACGCCGGTCTGATGTTCCAGCTCTTTCACGCTGTGGCTTACCGCTGACTGACTCAGGCCAATACTCTCCCCTGCCCGGCTAAAGCTTTTGACGCGAGCAACGGTCACAAAAACCTTCAACTGACGTAGCGAATAATTCATCTCTTTTTTTCATGAATAGATGCAATAAATCGATTTTATTTCTCAAACTAAAGAAAGCACAATAGCGACATCGATTTTCAGGAGCGTTTATGAAATTTTTCCGCATTCTTGATCCATTCACCCTGACGTTAGTCACCGTCGTCCTGCTGGCCTCCTTTTTTCCTGCGCGCGGCGGATTTGTCCCCTTCTTTGAACATTTAACCACCGCCGCCATCGCGCTGCTTTTCTTTATGCACGGCGCCAAGCTCTCCCGTGAGGCGATCGTTGCCGGGGGCAGCCACTGGCGTTTACATCTCTGGGTCATGTGCAGCACATTTATCGTTTTTCCCGTACTTGGCGTGCTGTTCGCCTGGTGGGCGCCCGTTAACGTCGATCCGGCGCTCTATACCGGGTTTATTTATCTCTGCATTCTTCCCGCCACCGTCCAGTCAGCCATTGCGTTTACCTCTCTGGCGGGCGGCAACGTGGCGGCTGCGGTATGCTCGGCTTCGGCCTCAAGCCTGCTGGGGATCTTCATTTCGCCACTGCTGGTCGGCCTGTTGATGAACCTGCACGGTGCGGGGGGGAGTCTGGAGCAGGTTGGCAAAATCATGCTGCAGCTGCTGCTGCCGTTTGTGCTGGGACATCTCTCTCGTCCGTGGATTGGCAACTGGGTGGCAAAGCATAAAAAGTGGATCTCGAAAACCGACCAGACCTCCATCCTGCTGGTGGTCTATTCGGCGTTCAGCGAGGCGGTTGTTAACGGTATCTGGCACAAAGTCGGCGTCGGTTCGCTGCTGTTTATCGTTATTGTCAGCATGGTGCTGCTGGCGATTGTGATTGCGATTAACGTCTTTGTGGCGCGCAGGTGCGGGTTTAATAAAGCGGATGAAATTACGATTGTCTTTTGCGGGTCGAAAAAGAGCCTGGCGAACGGCATTCCGATGGCCAACATTCTCTTCCCGACCTCTATCCTGGGGATAATGGTGCTGCCGCTGATGATCTTCCATCAGATTCAGCTTATGGTCTGTGCGGTGCTGGCGCGGCGCTATAAGCGCCAGGCCGAAGCGTTACAGGCGCAGGAGAAAAGCCGCGCCTCCGAAGCCTAACGCGGGCGCTTAAGGGGCTCGACCAGGCTGGTCAGCCCCTCCGTTTTAATCAATAGCGTTAATGCCATCAGCTCGCCAAGATGCCCGGCGGGAAATTGATCCTTACGGGCAAACCACAGCAAATACTCTTCCGGCACATCGATTAAGCGCCGCCCTTTGTATTTACCAAACGGCATTTCCGTATTGGCAATCTCAATAAGCTGATCTTTATCCACGCGACTCTCCGAGCAAACGCAGCATTTCGTCTTCATCGATCACCGCAATTCCCAGCTCCTGCGCTTTGGCAAGCTTAGAGCCCGCCGCCTCCCCGGCGATGACCAGGTCGGTCTTCTTCGACACGCTGCCCGCCACCTTCGCCCCCAGCGCAACCAGCCGGGCTTTCGCATCGTCACGGGAGAGCTGACTCAGGCTACCGGTCAGAACCACCGTTTTGCCGGCAAAGGGGCTATCAATCTCTTCCGCATTGACCACGACCGGCGCCGGCCAGCGGACGCCTTCTTTACGCAGCTGAGCAATCACTTCGCGGTTGCTCTCTTCGGCAAAGAAATTACGCACGTGCGTGGCAACCACAATCCCGACATCGGGCACTTTTTGCAGATCGTCAATTGAAGCCTGCTCCAGCGCCTCAATGGTGCCAAAATGGGCCGCTAAACCGGCTGCCGTCGCCTCACCGACTTCGCGGATCCCCAGCGCATAAAGGAAACGGGCAAAGGTGGTCTCTTTGGACTTCTCCAGGGCATCCACCACGTTCTGCGCTGATTTGGGCCCCATGCGATCGAGCCCGGTGAGTTTACCCGGCGTCAGTTGGAAGAGATCGGCCGGCGTATGCACGTACTCTTTTTCAACCAGCTGATCGATGATTTTATCGCCCATACCGTCAACGTCCAGGGCGCGACGGGAGACAAAATGCTTGAGCGCTTCTTTACGCTGGGCGCCGCAGATCAGACCGCCGGTACAGCGCGTCACCACTTCGCCTTCCACGCGTTCAACGTCGGAATGACATACCGGACAATGGGTGGGGAACACGATCTCACGCGTCTCCTCCGGGCGTTCTGAGAGCACGACGTTCACGACCTGAGGGATAACATCGCCGGCGCGGCGAATGACCACCTTATCGCCGATACGCAGCCCCAGACGCTCGATTTCATCAGCATTATGCAGCGTCGCGTTGCTGACCAGGACCCCGGCGACGTGTACCGGCTCCAGACGCGCAACCGGCGTGATGGCGCCAGTGCGCCCGACCTGAAACTCAACGTCGCGCACGAAAGTCATCTGCTCCTGCGCCGGAAACTTAAACGCCACCGCCCAGCGCGGCGCGCGGGCTACGAAGCCAAGCTGTTCCTGCAGCGCCAGCGAATCGACCTTGATGACCACGCCGTCGATATCAAACCCCAGCTTCGGCCGATCCTCTTCAACCTGGCGATAGTAAGTAAGCACTTCCTCTGGCGTATGGCAGAGCTTTACACGCTCGCTGACCGGCAGCCCCCAGGACTTAAACTGCTGCAAGCGCGCCGAGTGGCTGGCAGGCAGCTCGCCGCCTTCCAGCACGCCCACGCCGTAGCAAAAGAAAGTGAGCGGACGCTTCGCGGTAATTCGCGGATCGAGCTGGCGTAAAGACCCCGCCGCCGCGTTACGCGGGTTAGCAAAGACTTTACCTCCGGTTCGCCGCGCCTCTTCATTAATTTTTTCGAACCCTGCCTGCGGCAGGAACACCTCTCCGCGCACCTCAAGCCGCTGCGGAATATTGTCACCGCGTAGCTTCAGGGGAATCGCGCGAATGGTACGCACGTTCGAGGTAATATCTTCACCGGTCGTTCCATCGCCGCGGGTCGCCGCCTGCACCAGCAGGCCGTTTTCATAAAGGATACTGACCGCCAGGCCATCCAGCTTGAGCTCGCAGCAGTAAGTCAGGTTATCGGTATTTTTCAGGCGATCCTGTACCCGCTTGTTGAACGCGAGGAAGCTCTCCTCATCAAAAACGTTGTCCAGCGACAGCATCGGGACTTCATGGCGAATCTGGCTAAAAGAGGCTAACGGTGCGGCACCGACGCGCTGGGTGGGCGAGTCCGGGGTGATCAGCTCAGGGTGCTGAGCTTCCAGCTCGCGCAGTTCGCGCATTAACCGATCGTATTCCGCATCAGGGATTTCCGGCGTATCCATGACGTGGTAGAGATATTCATGATGGCGAAGCGTGGTTCGCAGTTCAGTCAGTTTTTGTTCGTTCGATTCCATATCACACCATCAATGATAAAAAACCCCCGACGGGCGGGGGTTCAGGATAAGTAGATGAAACGCAAGAAGATGAATCAGGCGTTAGCCTCTTTCACTTCACGAATTCGGTCTTGATATTCACGCAATTTTTGCGGCGTCATCATACGACGCTGGTCATCCAGCACTACGCCGCCGACTTCATCGGCAATGTACTGCGCGGACTGCAGCATCAGCTTAAAGTTTTGCAGTTCATCGCCAAAGGACGGAACCTGCATAAAGATAGTCACCCCGGGCGTCATCATATCCGCCATGCTGTCAGGATTGAAGGTGCCAGGCTTAACCATATTGGCCAGACTGAAGAGCACCTGACCGCTGCCGTCCGGGCTGAGGTGGCGATGGAAAATATTCATATCGCCAAATTTGAAGCCCGCCTGCTGGATGCTATTGATGAGTAGCTCGCCATTGAGCTGCGAACCGTGATGCGCAGCGACGTTCATCACGATGACCGTCTCCTTACGCTCTTTAGGCTGCGGCGCGGCCTGCTGCGGCTCAGGGGCCTGAGGTTCCGGCGCCGGCTGCGGCTCTGGAGCGGCGGCAGGTTGTTGAACCGGCTGCTGCACATGCTGAACGGGCTGCTGCGCATGCTGAACGGGTTGCTGCACATGCGGAACGGGCTGCGGCTGCGGCTGTACCGGCTGCTGAGGCGGCACAGCGCGCTGCGGCTGCTGGACCGGGGCCTGGGCGTGAACGGGCTGATGTTGCGGCGGCTGCGGTGCACGGACAGGCTCTTCCGGGCGCACAGGTGGCTGTTGCACCTGACGCTCATAAGGAGGCTGATACTGGTGCTGCGGCTGACGAGGTGCTTCATGCTCCCCATGAACGCCATTCGGCGCATGACTGGTCCGATGAACCCGGACTTCACCAACGCCTTCAACATCGTCATCAAAGTCGTCGCCTTCCGACGCTTCATCGTCGCGAGACTTCATACGTTTCAGTGGGCGATCGCGAAACATCGAGGAGCGTTCTTTACGGCTGGTCCAGAAACCGTGCACCAGTAAAGCGATTATGGCGATCGCGCCAACAATGATTAATATCAGACGCAAATCCTGCATCATTATATTCTCTGTTGTTCTAACACCTTGCCACCACGGCAAACATTTACTCACTAAGAGTATTTGCCGATTACATCAAGTGCAAGTGCGTCGGGGGCTTTCACTACATAAAGATGAACTAAATCGTGCTTTTTGCTGTTTTTTCGAACATTTCCTAACTGGTTATTGTCTGCTAACCCGATAAAATAGCCCGGCATTCAGCCTGGATGTCAAAAAAGGAGCATTACCTGACTATGGTTTCATCATCCGTAACGACCCCGCGCAGTGGCGTCTATTATTTTTCGCAGGGTTGGAAGCTGATCGGGCTGCCGGGGATCCGTCGATACGTATTCCTCCCTTTACTCGTCAACATTATTCTGATGGGCGGCGCATTCTGGTGGCTGTTCACGCGTCTGGACAGCTGGATCCCTTCGTTGATGAGCCATGTTCCTGAATGGCTGCAATGGCTTAACTATCTGCTGTGGCCCATGGTGGTCATTTCTATTCTGCTTGTCTTCGGCTACTTCTTCTCGACAATCGCCAACTGGATTGCCGCGCCCTTTAGCGGCCTGCTGGCCGAGCAGCTTGAAGCGCGCCTGACGGGCGCGACGCCGCCGGATGTCGGGGTTTTCGGCATCCTGAAAGATGTGCCGCGCATCATGAAGCGCGAGTGGCAGAAGTTCGCCTGGTACCTGCCGCGGGCCATCGTCCTTTTGCTTCTCTACTTTATCCCCGGTATCGGCCAGACCGTCGCCCCCGTGCTGTGGTTCCTGTTCAGCGCCTGGATGCTGGCGATTCAGTACTGCGATTACCCTTTTGATAACCATAAGGTGCCGTTTAAAACGATGCGTCAGGCGCTGCGCACGCGTAAAGTGACCAATATGCAGTTTGGCGCCCTGACCAGCCTGTTTACCATGATCCCGGTGCTAAACCTGGTCATCCTGCCCGTCGCGATTTGCGGCGCGACGGCGATGTGGGTCGATTGCTACCGTGACAAACACGCCATGTGGAAGTAGCGCTATCGCTTTCGGAGCGGCTTATGCCGCTCCTTATTACTTCTGGCTTGCCATTATTTCTCTTCTGAATATAGATATGCTAAATCCTTACTTCCGCATATTCTTTAAGCGGGTATGCTGAAGCCGTACTCCCAAATTTCATACAGTTAAGGACGGGCCATGAGTAAGATTTTTGAAGATAACTCCCTGACTATCGGCCATACGCCGCTGGTACGACTGAACCGCATCGGTAACGGACGCATCCTGGCAAAGGTAGAATCTCGTAACCCGAGCTTTAGCGTAAAATGCCGTATCGGTGCCAATATGATTTGGGATGCCGAAAAACGCGGCGTGCTGAAGCCCGGCGTTGAGCTGGTGGAACCGACCAGCGGTAATACCGGTATCGCGCTGGCGTACGTGGCTGCGGCGCGCGGTTATAAACTGACGCTGACGATGCCGGAGACCATGAGCATCGAACGCCGCAAGCTGCTGAAGGCCCTGGGCGCTAACCTGGTGCTGACCGAAGGCGCCAAGGGGATGAAAGGCGCCATCCAGAAAGCCGAAGAAATTGTCGCCAGCAACCCGGAAAAATTCCTCCTGCTCCAGCAGTTCAGCAACCCGGCAAACCCGGAAATTCATGAAAAAACCACCGGCCCGGAAATCTGGGAAGATACCGATGGTCAAATCGACGTATTCATCTCCGGCGTCGGTACTGGCGGTACGCTGACCGGCGTGAGCCGCTATATCAAAGGCACCAAAGGTAAAAAAGATCTGATTACCGTTGCCGTTGAACCTACCGACTCCCCGGTTATCGCCCAGGCGCTGGCAGGCGAAGAGCTGAAGCCAGGCCCGCACAAAATCCAGGGTATTGGCGCAGGCTTTATCCCAGGCAACCTGGATTTGAAGCTGGTGGATAAAGTAGTGGCTATTACCAATGATGAAGCCATTTCCACCGCCCGTCGCCTGATGGAAGAGGAAGGCATTCTGGCCGGCATCTCTTCCGGCGCTGCCGTTGCCGCTGCGCTGAAGCTGCAGGAGGATGAAGCCTTTACCAACAAGAATATTGTGGTTATCCTACCCTCTTCAGGTGAGCGCTATTTAAGCACCGCATTGTTTGCCGATCTCTTCACCGAGAAAGAACTGCAACAGTAATGCCAGCTTGTTAATATCGTGTAAAAAAGCACCTTTTCAGGTGCTTTTTTGTGGCGCACATCAAACTTTTACCCCTCCTGGCATTGATTCACTTCGTTGGGTCTGGTATTTAACCAGCACATTTATTTCGATGCGCGAAATTATTCCGATTTGGATTTCCATAAGCTGAATCGATTTTATGATTTGGTTCAAGTCTTCCTTTAGCGGCATAATGTTTAATGACGTGGTAGACGTTAACGGCCTGAAGGTTTCCACAGCGATTTTCCGCTGATGGTGCCGGAGCCGGATACGTGATGCCGGCGCTAACGATACAGGCTAAAGTTTGGCCGTTAGGCTAAACTTTAGGTCCACAACACTAAACCTATAAGTTGGGGAAATATAATGTTCCAGCAAGAAGTTACTATTACCGCTCCGAACGGTCTGCACACCCGCCCTGCTGCTCAGTTTGTTAAAGAAGCAAAAGGCTTCACTTCTGAGATCACTGTAACCTCCAACGGCAAAAGCGCCAGCGCCAAAAGCCTGTTCAAACTGCAGACTCTGGGCCTGACCCAGGGTACCGTTGTCACTCTCTCTGCCGAAGGCGAAGACGAGCAAAAAGCAGTTGAGCATCTGGTAAAACTGATGGCTGAACTCGAGTAAGTTCACGGGTTCTTTTTAATATCAGTCACAAGTAAGGTAGGGTTATGATTTCAGGCATTTTAGCATCCCCGGGTATCGCTTTCGGCAAGGCACTTCTGCTGAAAGAAGATGAAATTGTCATCGACCGGAAGAAAATTTCTGCCGATAAGGTTGATCAGGAAGTTGAACGTTTTCTGAATGGCCGCACCAAGGCCTCCGCCCAGCTGGAGGTCATCAAAACCAAAGCTGGTGAAACCTTCGGTGAAGAAAAAGAAGCCATCTTCGAAGGGCACATCATGCTGCTGGAAGATGAGGAGCTTGAGCAGGAAATCATAGCCCTGATTAAAGATAAGCATATGACTGCCGATGCGGCAGCCAATGAAGTTATCGAAGGTCAGGCTACTGCCCTGGAAGAACTGGATGACGAATACCTGAAAGAGCGTGCCGCTGACGTACGCGACATCGGTAAGCGCCTGCTGCGCAACATCCTCGGTCTGGCCATCATCGATCTGAGCGCGATTCAGGATGAAGTTATCCTGGTAGCCGCTGACCTCACCCCGTCTGAAACCGCACAGCTGAACCTGAACAAGGTGCTGGGTTTCATCACCGACGCGGGCGGTCGTACTTCCCATACCTCTATCATGGCGCGTTCCCTTGAACTGCCGGCCATCGTGGGCACCGGTAGCGTAACTAGCCAGGTGAAAAACGGCGATTATCTGGTTCTCGACGCGGTGAATAATCAGGTTCTGGTTAACCCGAGCGACCAACAAATCGAAGAACTGCGCAACTTGCAGGCTCAGGTCGCTGAAGAGAAAGCGGAACTGGCTAAGCTGAAAGACCTGCCGGCCATTACGCTGGACGGCCATCAGGTTGAAGTCTGCGCCAACATCGGTACCGTACGCGACGTTGAAGGTGCCGAACGTAACGGCGCGGAAGGCGTTGGTTTGTATCGTACAGAATTCCTGTTCATGGACCGCGACTCGCTGCCGACTGAAGAAGAACAGTTCGCAGCATACAAAGCCGTTGCCGAAGCGTGCGGCTCGCAGGCGGTTATCGTTCGCACCATGGACATCGGCGGCGACAAAGAGCTGCCGTACATGAACTTCCCGAAAGAAGAGAACCCGTTCCTCGGCTGGCGCGCAGTGCGCATCGCCATGGATCGCAAAGAGATTCTGCGCGACCAGGTTCGTGCCATCCTGCGCGCTTCCGCTTTCGGTAAACTGCGCATCATGTTCCCGATGATCATCTCTGTTGAAGAAGTGCGTGCACTGAAGAAAGAGATCGAAATCTACAAACAGGAACTTAAGCTCGAAGGTAAAGCTTTTGATGAGGCAATTGAGATTGGCGTGATGGTGGAAACCCCAGCCGCTGCGACAATTGCGCGTCACTTAGCCAAAGAAGTTGATTTCTTTAGTATCGGTACCAATGATTTAACGCAGTATACTCTGGCAGTTGACCGTGGTAATGATATGATTTCACATCTTTACCAGCCAATGTCCCCGTCCGTGCTGACGCTGATTAAGCAAGTTATTGATGCTTCTCATGCTGAAGGCAAATGGACTGGCATGTGCGGTGAGCTTGCGGGCGATGAACGTGCTACACTTCTGTTGCTGGGTATGGGTCTGGACGAGTTCTCTATGAGCGCCATTTCCATCCCGCGCATCAAGAAGATTATCCGTAACACGAACTTCGAAGATGCGAAAGTATTAGCAGAGCAGGCTCTTGCTCAACCGACAACGGACGAGTTAATGACGCTGGTTAACAAGTTCATTGAAGAAAAAACAATCTGCTAATTCACGAGATGCGCGGCCCAAATTACTGCTTAGGAGAAGATCATGGGTTTGTTCGATAAATTGAAATCTCTGGTTTCTGATGATAAAAAAGACACCGGAACTATTGAGATTGTTGCCCCGCTCTCTGGCGAGATCGTCAACATTGAAGACGTGCCGGATGTAGTTTTTGCGGAAAAAATTGTGGGTGATGGCATTGCTATCAAACCTACTGGCAACAAAATGGTTGCGCCGGTAGATGGTACCATCGGTAAAATTTTTGAAACCAACCATGCTTTTTCAATCGAATCTGATAGCGGCATTGAACTGTTCGTTCACTTCGGTATTGATACCGTTGAGCTGAAAGGCGAAGGCTTCAAACGTATCGCCGAAGAAGGCCAGCGTGTGAAAGTCGGCGACCCGGTTATCGAATTCGATCTGCCGCTGCTGGAAGAGAAAGCCAAGTCTACCCTGACTCCGGTTGTTATCTCCAACATGGACGAGATCAAAGAGCTGATCAAACTGTCCGGTAGCGTAACCGTGGGTGAAACACCGGTTATCCGCATCAAGAAGTAATTCTTGCCGCAGAAGAATGGCGCCTCTCGGGCGCCATTTTTTTATCTCGCCGCTTTAAACGGCCGATAGCACTTCTCCCGCGAAAGTATTTTCATCCCTTCCGGGCCGCTTTCCAGAATCCGCTTCTCGCTGTCAGAAACCTGTAAATCACACTGATATCCGCCAACGGCGCCAAATAAAGAGCCCACTTCGCAGACATCCTCAAGGGCTTCGCTGCCGGTGGTCTCAAAATGGCCGACGACTCTTCCCTGCTGACGCACCACTAAACGATAGCTCTTCATTCTCCCTCCCTACGCGGCGGAAGAATGAGCTCATCGCAGCCCTGTTCATTGGTCCAGGTCATAACCGCCAGCACCCGCTGTGCGGCAGCGTGGGCGGCCTCGCCCAGCGGCATTCCGCATACCAGGCCGCTCGCCAGCTCGGCGCAAAAAAGGTCGCCCGTTCCCTTCAGATCGGTTTCAACGCGCGGATGTTCAACCACCTCGACCGACTGCGCGCTAACCACCAGCACGTTGATCGTGGCGCTATTTTCTCCCGGCGCGCTGGTGATAACGACCCATTTCAGTGAATCAGAGAGCAGACTACGGGCGGCAATAATCGCCTCCTGCTGATTATGGCAAGGCAGACCGCTTAGCGTCTCCAGCTCAAACAGATTGGGCGTGATCCCCTGCGCCAGCGGGAGCAAATGCGTACGATAGGCTTCAGGGATCTCGGCCTTGACGTAGATGCCGCTATCCACATCGCCAATGACGGGATCAACGAGAATACACAGTTCAGGATGCTGCTCGCGAATGCGCAGCAGCCATTGCGCCAGACGCTTAATCTGCACGGCGCTGCCCATATAGCCGGTCGTTACCGCCCGCAGCTCGCGCAGGGCGTCACGCTCCTCCAGCGCCTTTAAATAGCCGGCAAACCACTCTTCCGGGATAACGCCGCCATAGTAAGTATCATAGTGCGGCGTATTGCTGAACAGCACCGTCGGCACCGCGATGACCCGCAGGCCGTGCTGCTTTATCGCCGGTATCGCAATACTGTTGCCTACGCTGCCGTAGACCACCTGCGACTGCACGGCCACAATATCGACCTGAAGCGCCCGACTTTTATCGTTGAAGAGCACCGATTGTATTTCATCTTGCTGGCCCATCCTTTCTCCCCCCGCTGGACAGCGGGTCATACTCTGATTATCATTCGTCCTATGCTAAAATTCATTTTGTCATAGGTCAATAATGATCGTTGGAAAAACTGCCAGTGAGATCTTCGATAGCATCCGCCATCTGGTACAAAGCGGCGCACTCAAGCCTGGCGATGTTTTACCGCCGGTCCGCGAGCTGGCGGGCAAGCTGTCGGTTAACCGCAATACCGTCGCTGCCGCCTATAAGCGACTGGTGACCTCTGGCCTGGCTATCAGCCAGGGGCGTAATGGTACCGCCATAAAAACCCATAATACCCTTCCCGCCCTTGAAGGTGGCGATCCCTCTTCGCCGCTGAAGGATATCTCCAGCGGCAATCCCGACCCCACTCGCCTGGCAAACATCAAGCACTATCTCGGCGCAATTGCGCCAGCGCCTCGTCTGTACGGCGATGCGGCGGTTGAACCACGGCTGGCCGCGTGGGCCAGTCGCTGGGTTAACAACGATGTGAACCTGGATGCCGATATTAACCTTGCCAGCGGCGCTGTCGATGCGCTTGAGCGCCTGCTGTGCGCCCTGCTGCTGCCCGGCGATAGCGTGGCCATCGAAGACCCCTGCTTTCTCAGCAGCATCAATATGCTGCGCTACGCCGGTTTTAGCCCTTCGCCGGTACCGGTCGACGGGGAAGGCATGCAGCCTGAGGCCCTTGAAGAGGCGCTGCGCAACGGCGCCCGGGCGGTCATTATTACCCCGCGCGCGCACAATCCGACCGGCTGTAGCCTCAGCGAATCCCGCGCCCGGGCAATACGCGAAATACTGGCCCGCTATCCGCAGGTTCTGGTGATTGTAGACGACCATTTCGCGCTGCTCTCCGCCACGCCCTGGTACTCCCCTATCGCCGCGGAAAGTCAGCGTTGGGCGCTGGTACGCTCCCTGTCAAAAACCCTGGGACCCGATTTGCGTCTGGCCATCGTCGCCAGCGACGCTGACACGTCGGCGGCGCTGCGACTGAGGCTTAATTCCGGTAGCCAGTGGGTCAGCCATCTGTTGCAGGATCTGGTCATCGCCTGCCTTAACGACAACACCTTTATGGCCTCTCTGGCGGAAACCCGGCGCCACTATCGTCAGCAGCATGAAAAGCTGATTGCCGCCCTCGCCAGCCGCGGAATCACCCACCTGACGCCGGGAGACGGCCTTAATTTTTGGTTCCCGCTGGAAGAGCCGAGCCAGCCGGTAGCGCTCCGTCTGGCGCACGCCGGCTGGCTGGTTCGCGAAGGCGAAACGTTCGGCATTCGCGCCCCTTCGCACGGGCTGAGGCTGTCGCTTGCGACGCTCAGCGACAATGAAATGAATAAGCTCGCCAATGACTTATACCAGATATTACAACAACAGTGACGGGAGTTAACGCTATGCAGATCCACTTTATCGTCCATGAAGTCTTTGAAGCGCCGGGAGCTTACCTGCACTGGGCGCAGGCGCGCGGCTACGGTATCAGCTGGTCGCGGGTATACGCGGGGGACAGGCTACCGGAAAACGCCAACGCTTTTGATATGCTGGTTGTGCTCGGCGGTCCGCAGTCGCCGCGCACGACATTATCTGAGTGCCCCTGGTTTGATAGCCACGCCGAGCAGCGTTTGATTGCGCAGGCCATTGCCGCAGGACGGATCGTGGTAGGGATATGCCTCGGCTCGCAGCTTATCGGTGAAGCGCTGGGCGCGCCGGTCATGCAAAGTCCGGAAAAAGAGGTGGGTCACTATCCCATCACGCTCACCACCGCGGGCCTGCAGGATGACAAACTGGCCCATTTTGGCCCCTCGCTGGTCGTCGGCCACTGGCATAACGATATGCCAGGCCTGACCCCGGAGGCAGAAGTGATGGCCTCCAGCGAAGGCTGCCCGCGGCAAATTGTGAAATACAGCGACCGGGTTTATGGCTTCCAGTGCCACATGGAGTTTGATGCTGAGGTCATTGAGCTGCTGATCGCCCATTCGCAGCAGGAGCTTAGCGCCGCCAGAGGCAGGCGTTTCATTCGTAGTGAACAGGAGATGCGTGCCTGGGATTATCGCGAAATGAATGAGAAGCTGTGGGCGTTTCTTGATAAGCTGACGGCAAAGTAAGCAAAAGGCTCTTATTAAAGCCCGACAATTCGAGGATCGCCAGAAATGCACAATCCCAACCCACAGCTTAAAGCCGCCATCGAAGCCTGCGATCGCGCTATCTCCCAGGAGGATTACGCGACACTGATGGAGTATTACGCTGAAGACGCCGCGCTGGTCGTCAAGCCAGGCATGGTGGTGCGGGGCAAAGAAAATATCCGCAACGCGTTTATCGCCATTGCCGACTATTTCCAGCACCGGCTGGTGGTGACGCAGGGAAAAATGGAGATTATCGAAGGCGGCGGCAATGCGCTGGTGATTATGGAGACCCGGCTGGATATCCCGACGGCGGAAGACGGGATAACACAGGTCACGCGGCGCGCAACCTATGTCTTTCGTCAGCAGGGCGAACGCTGGCTCTGCACCGTGGATAACTCCTACGGTACGGACCTGCTCGACGCGCCCGAGGTTTAAATTCCCGCGCCCTGGGTAAAGTGCTCTTCGCCAAATACGCCGGTAGAAAGGTAGCGATCGCCGCGATCGCAAACGATCGCTACCACTACCGCGCCAGGATTTTCACCCGCCACGCGTAGCGCGCCCGCCACCGCGCCGCCGGAACTGACGCCGCAGAAAATCCCCTCCTTCACCGCCAGCATCCGCATGGTGTTTTCGGCATCCTGTTGATGGATATCGAGCACCGCGTCCACCAGCTGTGCGTTAAAAATGCCCGGCATATATTCGGCAGGCCAGCGGCGAATTCCGGGAATACTGCTCCCCTCTTCCGGCTGCAGCCCCACGATACTCACCGCTTTATCCTGCTCGCGCAGAAAACGCGATACGCCGGTAATGGTGCCGGTGGTGCCCATACTGGAGACAAAATGGGTGATCCGCCCGTCGGTCTGCTGCCAGATTTCCGGCCCGGTAGTGGTGTAGTGTGCGTACGGGTTGTCCGGGTTGTTGAACTGATCGAGCAGCTTGCCTTCGCCGCGCTGCGCCATGGCTAACGCTAAGTCACGCGCGCCTTCCATTCCCTGCTCTTTGGTGACCAGAATCAGCTCCGCACCGTAGGCGCGCATGGCGGCACGGCGCTCCTGGCTCATGTTGTCCGGCATCAGCAGCTTCATCTGATAGCCTTTAAGCGCGGCGATCATCGCCAGCGCAATGCCGGTGTTGCCGCTGGTCGCTTCAATCAGCACATCTCCGGGTTTAATCTCTCCGCGCTTTTCGGCCTCGACAATCATCGACAGGGCCGCCCTGTCTTTCACCGACCCCGCCGGATTGTTGCCTTCAAGTTTGACCCAGATTTCGCTGCCGTTGTCCGGCCCCATGCGCTGCAGTTTGACCAGAGGCGTGTTGCCGATTGTTTGTTCTAATGTATTCACGGTTTTGCCCAATAAAAAGCCCGGTAAGCATTACGCCACCGGGCGAAAAACATACGCGATAACCTATCAGGCTGACTCCGCCAGAGCAATATCCTCGCGCGTCTCAATGCGTTCCTTCCCGTGATAAATACGGGCATGCTGCAGACCGACAAACAGGCGCTCTCCCCGGTGCGGCGGGACGTCGTCGCGCATGACCACGGTCAGCGGCTCGGTATACCAGCCCAGCGGTTGTACCACCAATTGCGTGTAGTGACCTTTAGGGCTAGCTTCCAGCACCTGCACCGGCAGCGGTGAATCGAGGCTGGTTCGGCGGCTGACGTCCACTTCCCACGGACGCAGGAACAGATCGACCGGCCCCTGATGCGCGGAGGTATAGCCCAGCGGCCAGCGGTGCGCGCCCACGTGGAATTGTCCGCCGCGAATGGTGCCCTGCAGACGGTTCACCTCGCCCATAAATTCCAGCACAAAGCGGGTCGCCGGTTCGCGCCAGAGCTGCTCCGGCTCGTCAACCTGCTCAATGTTCCCCTGGCTCATCACCACCACGCGGTCGGCAACTTCCATCGCCTCTTCCTGATCGTGGGTAACGAAGACGCTGGTGAACTTCAGCTCTTCATGCAGCTGACGCAGCCAGCGACGCAGCTCTTTACGCACCTGGGCGTCCAGCGCGCCGAAGGGTTCATCCAGCAGCAGTATCTGCGGTTCAACGGCTAACGCACGCGCCAGCGCCACGCGCTGCTTCTGCCCGCCGGAGAGCTGTGCCGGAAAGCGATCCGCCAGATGCGCAAGCTGTACCATCTCCAGCAGTTTGGTCACTTTCGCTTTGATGGCCGCCGCATTCGGGCGCTCGCGGCGCGGCAGCACGGTCAGGCCAAACGCAATATTGTCGAATACGTTCATATGGCGGAACAGCGCGTAATGCTGGAATACAAAGCCCACCTTACGATCCCGGGCATGCAGACGGCTCACGTCGGTGCCGTGAAAGCGGATGTGCCCGCTGGTCTGATGCTCAAGCCCGGCGATAATACGCAGCAGCGTGGTTTTACCGGAGCCAGACGGCCCGAGCAGCGCCACCATTTGTCCGGAAGGGATATCCAGCGAGATATCATTCAGCACCTGGGTGCGACCAAAAGACTTCTTAATATTGGCAATCTCAATGCTCATGATTTCCCTCCTGATGCTGACGTTTTTCCTGATTTTCTAAACGCCACTGCACCACACTCTTCAAAAACAGGGTCAAAATAGCCATCAGCGTCAGCAACGCGGCGGCAGTAAAGGAGCCGACAGTATTGTAGTCCTGCTCCAGCAGCTCAATCTGTAGCGGCAGCGACAGGGTTTCACCGCGAATAGAGCCGGAGACGACGGAAACGGCGCCAAACTCGCCAATCGCGCGGGCGTTGGTCAGCACCACGCCGTAAAGCAGCGCCCAGCGGATATTCGGCAGCGTGACGCGGCGGAACATCTGCCAGCCTGATGCGCCCAGCAGCACCGCCGCTTCGTCTTCGTTGCTCCCCTGGCTTAACATCACCGGCACCAGCTCGCGCACCACAAACGGGCAGGTCACAAAGACCGTCACCAGCACCATGCCCGGCCAGGCGAACATGATCTGCAGGTTGTGCTCATCCAGCCAGCCGCCCAGCGGCCCGTTGGAGCCATAAAAGAGCAGATAAACCAGGCCCGCTACCACCGGCGACACGGCAAAAGGAATATCCAGCAGGGTCAGCAGCAGCTGACGTCCCGGGAAGTTAAAGCGCGTCACCAGCCACGCCAGCAGCGTGCCGAACACCAGGTTCACCGGCACGGTGATCAATGCAATCAGCACGGTCAGCCAGATGGCGTGCAGCATATCCGGGTTCGCCAGGTTTTCCAGCGCCGGCATCAGCCCCTTGCTGAAGGCCTGAACGAAGATATACACCGTCGGCACGACGAGAATAAACGCGGAAACCAGCACGCCCGCACCGATCAGAAACCATTTACCCCAGTTGATGCGGGGCGCATCGTATCGCTTCAATTGCGTAACTTCCGCCATCAGTGACCTACCACACGTCGACCAAAGCGACTTTGCAGAGTGTTAATCGAGTACAGCAGCAGCAGCGAGGCCGCGAGGATCACCGAAGCAATCGCGCTCGCCGCCGGGTAATCAAACTCCTGCAAACGGATAAAAATCATCAGCGAGGTCACTTCCGTTTTCCACGCAATGTTGCCGGCGATAAAAATCACCGCGCCGAACTCACCGAGGCTGCGGGTAAAGGACAGCGCAACGCCCGCCATCAGCGCCGGGGAGAGCTCCGGCAGCACCACCTTGCGAAAGCTCTGCCAGCGCGTGGCGCCCAGGGTTTCCGCCGCTTCTTCATATTCCGGGCCCAACTCTTCCAGCACCGGCTGCACGGTACGCACCACAAACGGGATGCTGGTAAAGGCCATGGCCACCGCGATACCGAGCCAGGTATAGGTGACTTTAATATCAAATTTCGCCAGCCACTCGCCGTACAGCCCGTTCACGGAGAAGAGCGAGGCGAGGGTTAAGCCGGCAACGGCCGTCGGCAGCGCAAACGGCAAATCCATCAGCGCATCAAGCAGCGTGCGGCCCGGGAAGCGGTAGCGGGTTAAGATCCACGCCATCAGCAGGCCGAACACGCCGTTAAAAATGGAGGCGACAAACGCCGACAGCAGCGTCACTTTATAGGCCGCCACCACCTGCGGGTTGGTCACCACGTCCCAGTACTGCGCCCAGCTCATCTGGGCAAGCTGCATCACCAGCGCGCTGAGCGGCAACAACAGGATCAGGCAGACGAACAGCAGGCTGGTCCCGAGGCTTAAGGTAAAGCCCGGCAGCACGCGTTTAGTCGATACTGCAAACATTACTTACGCCCCGCCGCCAGCAGTTTGTCCAGCTCACCGCCGCTGGCAAAATGGGTTTTCATCACATCAGGCCAGGAGCCAAATTTATCTTCCACGCGGAACAGTTCAGTCTGCGGGAATTTATCTTTCAGTTTGTTCATCACGTCCGGGTTATTCACGCGGTAGTAGTAATCGGTAATGATGGTCTGCGCCTGCGGGCTGTACAGGTAGTTGAGATAGGCTTTTGCCGCTTTCTCGGTACCGTTGGCCTGGACGTTTTTATCCACCCACGCCACCGGGAACTCGGCCAGGATGTTGGTCTTCGGGATAACCACCTCAAAGCCCTGCGCTTCATACTGTTTGCGGATGTTATTCACTTCCGATTCGAAGCTGATCAGCACATCGCCCAGACCGCGCTCGGCGAAGGTCGTGGTAGCCCCGCGACCGCCGGTATCAAACACTTCGACGTTTTTCAGGAACTGGGTCATGAACTGCTCGGTTTTCGCTTTATCGCCGCCGTCAGCCTTGTCCGCCGCGCCCCACGCCGCTAAATAAGTGTAACGCGCGTTGCCGGAGGTTTTTGGGTTCGGGAAAATCAGCTTCACGTCGGAACGCACTAAGTCATTCCAGTCGTGGATATTCTTCGGGTTGCCTTTACGCACCAGGAAGCCCATGGTGGAGTAAAACGGCGAGCTGTTATTCGGCAGACGGCTTTGCCAGTCGGCGGGGATCAGCTTGCCTTTGTCGTGCAGAATCTGGACATCGGTCACCTGATTGTAGGTCACCACGTCGGCCTTCAGCCCTTGCAGGATCGCCAGCGCCTGTTTTGATGACCCGGCATGAGATTGTTTAATCGTCAGCTTATCGCCGCCGTTATCTTTCGCCCACTGCTGTTCGAACTGCGGGTTAAGGGCGGCAAACAGCTCGCGGGAAACATCGTAGGAACTGTTCAGCAATTCCGTCGCCTGCGCCTGCGCAACCAGCAGCACAGAAGCAGCCAGCGCCAGATATCCTTTTTTTAGTGATTTAACGGCCATTGCGCACCCTTATCAATATGATGATTTTCTGCTGATCATCATATTTATAACGGCTATGAAAGGAGTAACGGTTTTATATACCGTTTGGCGATTTGGAAGTCGAAAAGAGAATAAGGGAATGGCAAAGCTTATCTGAATCACGCATGCAGAACCGGAAAACGTTCGACGCCTGCCGGCCGCGCCGAACGGTTCCCTCTCCCCGCAGGAGAGGGTCAGGAGGAGATCTTACAGCGCCAGCAGTCTATCCAGCGAAGGCGCGAAGTAGTATCCGCCGGTCACCGGTTTGGTAAAACGCAGCATCGCGTCGCGCTTACCGTCGGTATCGCCGAACATGCTCAGCAGCTGCTGTTCAATATTGTGCAGACGCGCGCAGTAGGCGCAAAAGTAGAGGCCGTGGGTGCCGCTGACGGTACCGTACGGCAGGCTCTGACGCACAATCTTCAGCCCTTTACCTTCTTCTTTCAGATCCACGCGGCTCAGGTGAGAGGTATCCGGACGATCGTCGCCGTCAATCTCTTCGTTGGCTTCTTTGGTACGGCCGATCATCATCTCCTGATCGGGAACGCTCATGCGATTAAGCTGCTTGAGGTTGTGCTCCCAGCGCTGCACAAATACGTAGCTGCCGCCCGCATCGACGCCATCCTGAATCACCGCCACTTCACGGCGGGTCTCTTCCCCCGCCGGGTTTTCAGTACCGTCGACAAAGCCGCTCAGATCGCGCTCTTCAATCCAGCGAAAGCCGTGAATCTCTTCTTTGACATCAATCGCTGCGCCAAAAGCGGACAGGGCCGCCTGAGCGACAGAAAAATTCAGCTCATGCTGCGCGGACAGAATGTGGATTAGCACATCATACTGGGTGGCCGGGGCCAGACCTTTGCCGTAGGACGGGAAGTCTTTTAGCTCTTCAGCCCCGACGCCACCGCTTAGCTGACGCCAGACGTTATGGCCAAAAGCGACCACCGCCCCCAGCTTCGCTTCCGGGTATTTCACCTGAAAGGTGGCTAACTTATCGGCAAACACCTTGCTGGCTTCGCGCAGGGCGTCAACATCGCCTTTGACATTTGCTTCAATCCAAATCGCCGCACGGCAATGTTCCGGCAAAATGCCGCTCTGAACCTGAGACATCGCTCCTCCTGAAATAGTACAACCACAACGCTGTGGCTTTTTAAGGCGCTATTGTACCCGCTTTTTCAGGACCCCGAATCACTTCAGATCAAATTAGCGACGCCAGATAATCTTGCTCACCTTCCAGTTTTTCAGTGTGTCGTCGGAGGGCATTAGCTCTTCAGGGCCGCTCCAGTTGCCGGTGAAGGCATAGCTGATATGCTGGCTACCCTCGGCCTTGCACTCCACCACGGCACCGTTATCGTTGCTGCCTTTCTGGCAGTTGCCAAACGCTTTGCTGTAGATATCGCTGAACGGGGTACCGATTTTCACGCCGCTGGCGGCTTTGATATTGCTATCGCGCACGTCGATGCGGCTAATAGTCCCGCTCTCGCCGTTGATGGTCAGCGCGACCTTGTCATCTTTTAACGCTTCGAAATAGCGCACAATATTGCCGTTAGCCGTTTTCATGCCGCTGCGCAGGCGGTAGCTGCTGCCGAGCGCGTCGCCGATCGCCTGCTCGCTCAGCGCCGTTGACGCTGTCAGGTTGCCTACGCCCTGTTCGCTCACCTCCATAGAGGAACCAAACCAGTTCCACGGATAAGCCGCCGACCAGTTCACCGAGCTCATCGTTGAGCAGCCGGTTAAAGCCAGCGGTAGTGCGCAGAGAAGTAAACGTAGCGATTTCATGACTGAGTGTCCTTTCTGATGTATTCAACGCAAGTTGGAGTGCGCGATCGGCAAAAAGTGCCGTTAAACCTGTTCTTCGCGAAAACAGGCTTTCAGCCGACGGCTGCTTAACAGCCACCAGAGCGCGTAAAGATCCGCCGCCAGCAGGCCGATGGTCACCGCCGAAGGCGACTCGCCGCTCATCCACAACAGCGGTTGCCAGACCAACAGCAAGAGCTGGGAAAGCACCAGCAGCCAGCGCATCATGGGCCAGAGCCGGGGGAAGCGCTGACGATGCCCGCTAATGATAAACGCCAGCACCGCCGGAATGCCGGGGAGCAATCCCAGCCAAAAATTATCGTGGTCCGGATAAAACAGATTCAGCAGCGCGTCGCCCTGCTGACGTGACGCGCCGGCCATCAGAAATAGCACCCACGTCCGCGCCTGAAGCAGCAGCACGCACCAAAAGAGAAACGGCAAACGCAGGCGGCCGTGGGTATCGAAATCGGCGGGGATAAACTCAGTATTCTTCATCTTCAATTAAGCGCTTGCCGAGGCACAGCACGTCTGAATGCTCATAGCCAAGGCGTTCGTACATCCCCTGCACCACATCATTATCTTCGCGAACCATAATATTTATTTTCGGACAGCCGCGGGCGATCAGCTTTTTCTCCAGCCGATTAAGCAGCGCATTAGCAATACCGCGACCGCGATATTCAGGATGCACGCCAAGATAATAGGCAGACCCGCGATGCCCGTCATAACCGCCCATCACCGTGCCAACCACTTCACCGTTAACTTCGGCGACCAGAAACAGGCTGGCATCGTGGTTCAGCTTACGTTCAATATCCATTTCCGGATCGTTCCATGGGCGAAGGAGATCGCAACGCTCCCACAGGGTGATGACCTCTTCGAAATCTTGCTGGCGAAAAACGCGTATCTCCATGGTATTCCCCACCATTGACGGTTAAAAACAGAGATTATGGCGTGATTGTGCCCGATAGCCAATATCAGGCGCAATGAGCCGCAAAAAATGGCATACTATGACTTTGTCATGTATTGAAATGAAAAGTAAAACAATTCTTATTTTGAATGGTCGTATCAGAAAAGACGATACGATATAACATTGGTTACCACTTGTTTGCAATTCAGGCCGAATGAGCACTTTTAAACCATTAAAAATACTTGCTTCGCGCCGCCAGGTGCTGAAAGCCGGGCTGGCAGCAATCACGCTTTCAGGGATCGCCTCACAGGCCAGCGCGAAAGAACAACAGCCATTGAAAACATCCAATGGGCACAGCAAACCCGCAGCGAAGAAAAAAGGCGCCAAACGCGTCGTGATGCTCGACCCGGGCCATGGCGGTATTGATACCGGCGCTATCGGCCATAACGGTTCAAAAGAGAAGCACGTCGTGCTGGCGATCGCTAAAAACGTGCGCAGCATTCTGCGCAGCAACGGCATCGATGCGCGCCTGACGCGCAGCGGCGATACCTTTATTCCGCTCTATGACCGGGTGGAGATCGCCCACCAGCACGGCGCCGATCTTTTTATGTCAATTCACGCCGATGGTTTCACCAACCCGAGCGCGGCCGGCGCCTCCGTTTTCGCCCTTTCCAACCGCGGCGCCAGTAGCGCCATGGCAAAGTATCTCTCGGACCGTGAAAACCGGGCGGATGAAGTGGCCGGCAAGAAAACGACGGATAAAGACCACCTATTGCAGCAAGTGCTGTTCGACCTGGTACAAACTGATACCATCAAAAACAGCCTGACGCTCGGTTCGCATATCCTGAAAAAGATCAAGCCGGTGCATAAGCTGCACAGCCGCAATACCGAGCAGGCGGCGTTTGTGGTGCTGAAATCGCCGTCGATTCCGTCGGTTCTGGTAGAAACCTCGTTTATTACCAATCCGAACGAAGAAAAACTGCTCGGCACCACCGCGTTCCGGCAGAAAATCGCCACGGCGATTGCCAACGGCATTATCAGCTATTTCCACTGGTTCGATAACCAGAAAGCCCATTCGAAGAGACGTTAATGAGACCCGATGCGCACCAGGTAAAAGCTTTCCTTCTCCAGCTCCAGGATGCTATCTGCCAAAAGCTCAGCGCCGTTGACGGCAGCGAATTCATCGAAGATAGCTGGCAGCGGGAAGGCGGCGGCGGCGGACGCAGCCGGGTGCTGCGCGATGGCGGTATCTTTGAGCAGGCTGGCGTTAACTTTTCGCACGTGCACGGCGAGGCGATGCCGGCCTCCGCAACCGCGCACCGCCCTGAGCTGGCGGGCCGCAGCTTTGAAGCGATGGGCGTCTCGCTGGTCGTGCACCCGCGCAGCCCCTATATCCCCACCAGCCACGCTAACGTGCGCTTCTTTATCGCGGAAAAACCGGGCGCCGAGCCGGTATGGTGGTTCGGCGGCGGCTTCGATTTAACCCCCTACTACGGCTTTGAAGAAGATGCCGTTCACTGGCATCGCACCGCCCGCGACCTGTGCCAGCCCTTCGGCGAAGAGGTTTATCCGCGCTATAAAAAGTGGTGCGACGACTACTTCTTCCTCAAGCATCGTAACGAGCAGCGCGGCATCGGCGGCCTGTTTTTTGATGATTTGAATACCCCGAACTTTGACCATTGTTTCGACTTTATGCAGGCGGTGGGCAATGGCTTCACCGATGCGTATCTGCCCATTGTCGAGCGGCGTAAAGAGAGGGTCTGGGGCGAGCGCGAGCGCGCTTTTCAGCTCTACCGCCGCGGGCGCTACGTGGAGTTCAACCTGGTGTGGGATCGCGGTACTCTGTTCGGCCTGCAAACCGGCGGCCGCACCGAATCCATTCTGATGTCGATGCCGCCGCTGGTGCGCTGGGAATACGACTACCAGCCGGAAGCGGGCAGCCCGGAAGCGGCGCTGAGCGAGTTTATTCAGGTGCGCGATTGGGTTTAACGTTGCCTGATGGTGCGGTTCGCAGGCCAGATACGGCGCCGTTTTGCCTGATGGCGCTACGCTTATCAGGCCTGCGATGACGGCGCGAATCGCCATCCGCTAAATAGATCGTCATCACGCCCACTGCCGCATCCGCTGATGCAGCGTCAGCGACGGTTTCTCGGCGAACAGCTGCTGATAATCGGTAGCGAACTGGCCCAGGTGCCAGAATCCCCACTGCATCGCCGCATCCTTAACCGTCGTGCTCTGCGACCACGGGCTAATCAGCTCCCGGCGCACCGCGTTTAAACGAATGCGCTTCAGCCAGGCGTTCGGCCCAATCCCCAGAATGGCGTGAAAGGCGTTTTGCAGCGTACGGCGGCTGACGTGCAGCTGCTGACATAAATCGAGAACCGTCAGCGGCTCCGACATATTCTCCAGCACGTACTCCCGCGCCCGGGAAAGCAAACGCCGATAGCTCTGGTGGCTAATGCTCTCAGCGGTAATCATCGGCTGCGCCTCCTCCAGCATCGCCCCCATCGCCAGCAGGAGATTATCGCCCAACACCTTACGCACCGCGGGCTGATGAAGGTTCTCCGGATTCTCGCTAAACGTCGCCAGCGCCTGCTGCACAAAGCCCCACAGCGCCGCCTTGTGCTCCTCTTTGACCTCCAGCGCCGACTGGTTACGCAGCATATGCAGCACCCGCTCCGGGTGATGCAGGAAGCTGGCCTGGCGGGAAATGACATCCTCCGAGATCACTACGCCCAGAATGGTGTAATCATCCGGCGTGCTGAGCTCAAACTCGGTGCCGCCGGGTCGGGTGGCGATTTCGGCGCTGCCGAGACACTGTGAGCCAATAAACCCCTGCTCGCCGCGGGCTGCCGGAATACCGAACCAGAAGGAGTTCGGCCACACCAGGCAGGACTGACGCAGCGCCAGGCCGGTATATTCGCGAAAGACCTGAATATCATCGAGCAGGATTTCGGTAAATTCACCGTGAAATTTCCCCGGATGCAGCTGATCGTAAATCTGCTGCCAGGCAGTAATCGTCAGGGCATGTTCATAGACATCGGTGGTCCGCCGCTGATGGACGTTGTCCACCTCGACCATCGGCGTCAGTTTAACGTCTTCGGGTAATGCTTCATGATAAAGATGGTGCAGGTTGGTCGGTTTTTTCTTTTTCATGATCTGATAAACCGGGAGCACTTTCGCGTTCCCGGCACCTCCGACTGGTTAATTTTTTAAGCGATAGCGACTACTGCGTTTACGCAACGCTCCGGTAGAAAAGAGCTGCTCCAGCGCCTTCCTGGCCTCTTCAAGCGACCAGCCGAAATGGGCGGCCACCTCCCCTGCCGTCATTCCCTGACGCGTCGAAGAGAGCAGCGTCAGCAAGGGTTCTGAGGATTCCACGACCACCGGCGGCTCCGGCGTTTGCGGCAGCCGTTGAAAACCGGCGATCAGCCGCTGGGTATCCTCTTCCGGGCGTCCAATCTCCCGACGGCTGATAACGCGCCCCGTACGCTGCGCCGCAGCGCTGCCGGCATCCAGCGCCGCCCGGCACGCCGCCAGGTCGCCTTCCACCACCAGCGTCAGCCTGCCGGGGTCAAGAACCTCATGGCTGAGCAGCCGCACGTTGGCCGCCTTCAGCATCGCATCCGCCGCGTCAACGGCGGCCACCATGCCGTCCACTTCCAGTAATCCCAGGGCGTTGATCATCGCTTCCCCCTTACGCGCGCTGGATTGGATGACGGGCAATATCCAGAACGGCATCGGTAAAGGCGTTACAGGCGGCTTTACAGGCGGCCTGGCTTCCCGTCAAAAAGGCGGCGGAATAGTTGGTTTCCGACGGCGGCGGCACGTAGGTCACCAGCTGCACGTCGGCCGATTTCATTGCCGCATCGATACCGAAGGTCGCCTCCAGCGGCGGCGCCACCAGATAAGCGATCGGATCGCCCAGCGCAATGCCGGAGGTAGACGAGAGATAAGAGCCGGTACGCGACACCACGTGCGCCAGAAACGCCGTATCTTCGGCATCGTTGGCCCACTGGAACGCGGCCCCAGTTTCGATATGCGCCACCATCGCATCCAGACCGGCGCGCACTTCCGCCGGGTTCGGGCCGCCCAGCATAATCAGCACTTCACCTGCGGTTGGCGAAGGGCCGTGGGCCGCGCCGGCGTAAAGAGAACGACCGTAGACCACTTCCACCATCGCCTGTTTTGTCGCTTCGTCAGCGGCAATATAAGTCACATCATCCGAATCCGCCGTGATGAGTCCGAGGCTACGTATATGTGGCGGTAATTTAAGCTCGCGGGCAAAGCCGTCATTCACTGAGGCAATCACGCGCATGGCCGTCACCGAAGGGCGAATTAAATCTAATGCAGGCATGATGCCTCCTTACCGAGTCATGTTGATGCCGGAAGCCTTCTGCTCCAGCATGCGTTTGGCCAAATCGACAATCACCGCCGCGGCTTCTACCGGGGGCGTGCCGCCCTGGTGAATATTGGAAATACAGGTCCTGTCCGCTTCGACGGTGGTCGCCACGCGCGGCGAATACACGGCGTAACAGGAGAGGCTTTCCGACTGCCCCAGCCCCGGACGTTCGCCTACCAGCAGGATGACCACCTTCGCGCCGAGAATTTCGCCAATCTGATCTTCAATTTTGACCCGCCCGTAGCGGACGAAGAACGGCGTACCGACCTTCAGTCCGGCCTGCTTCAGGCCCGACAGCAGCGGCGGCAGGATCTCTTCATAGTTGACGGTAATCGCGTCGGTAGAGAGGCCATCGGATACCACCACCTGAACGTCAGGATTCGCCACGCACTGCGCCTTCAGCGCGTCAATCGCCTCCGGACTCAGCCGACGGCCCATATCCGGGCGCGTCAGGTAGAGGTTTTTGTCGCTAATTTCGGAGCGCACCTCCAGCAATCCCTGGGTTTTCACCCATTCCTCCGGTACCTCTTTCAGCACCGTATCCTTGGAGCGCGAGTGGTCGGCGAGGAAGCGCAGCAGCGCGAGGGTGCGCGGACGCGGACCGGCGCGGCCGGTACACACGCGCGCCGCGGTGCTGCGCTTCAGTTCGGCCAGCACTTCCGCACGATGCGGCTGCTGCACGCCAATCCAGCCTTTCGCCTCTGGCGAACCTAAATCCAGCGCGCAGCTCTCCGCGGCGACCTCGCACCGGCTGGCGCATTTCGTCACCGTCGCCTCAGGCGCTGCTGCTGCCGTCTGCGGTTGTCCCATTGACGCCATCACGCTACGTACAATTTCTTCAATCTGCTTTTGATCCATCATGTGTCATCCCCGCGTCATCAAAAGAACAGTGACGGATCGCCCGCCCGTTGGGTCAGACGACCGTTTGCCATAATGCCCATGGTTTCCAGCCAGCGTTCGAACTCCGGCGACGGCCGTAGATTCAGCAGCTGACGGACGGTAGCGGTATCGTGAAACGCGGTGGTCTGATAGTTGAGCATGATGTCGTCGCCGAGCGGCATGCCCATGATGTAGTTGCAGCCGGCGGTGGCGAGCAGAATCATCAGGTTTTCATTGAGGTTCTGGTCGGCGTCGGCATGGTTGGTGTAGCAGCAGTCGCAGCCCATCGAGATGCCGCTCAGCTTGCCCATAAAGTGATCTTCAAGACCGGCGCGAATAATCTGCCGATCGTTATAGAGGTACTCCGGCCCGATAAAGCCCACCACGGTATTGACGAGGAACGGATCGTAGTGCCGCGCCAGGCCATAGTTGCGCGCCTCCATCGTCACCTGGTCGGCGCCGAAGTTCGCGCCGGCCGACAGCGCCGAGCCCTGCCCGGTTTCAAAGTACAGGCAGTTCTCCCCGGCGATACGGTTAAACTCGGCGCCGACCGCCCGCGCTTCATCGAGCATCGCCAGCTCCACGCCGAACTCTTTTAGCCCCTTTTCGCTGCCGCAGATGCTCTGGAAAATAAGCCCCCCCGGGGCGCCGCGACGGATCGCTTCAATCTGGGTGGTAACGTGCGCCAGCACGCAGCCCTGGGTCGGGATATTAAACTTGTCGATAACGCCGTAGACGGTATCGAGGACGCGGGTCAGGTTTTCTACGTCATCGGTTACCGGGTTAACGCCGATCACCGCATCGCCCGCGCCGAACGAGAGCCCCTCGTAGATTTGCGCGGCAATGCTCTGCACGTCATCGCGGGTATCGTTCGGCTGCAGGCGGCAGCTAAAGGTGCCCGGCAGGCCGATGGTGGTGTTGGCTTTTTTAATCACCGGCATTTTCTTCGCGCCGTAGATCAGGTCGGCGTTGGAGCAGACCTTCGCCACCGCCGCCACCACTTCTGAGGTCAGCCCTTTGCGCACAAACACGATGTCATCGCTGGTGACCTCATCGTTAAGCACGTATTCGCGCAGGTCGCTGATGGTCCAGTTTTTAATCCGCTGATAGGCGGTTTCGTTGACGTCATCCTGAATCAGGCGCGTCACGCAGTCCTCTTCATAAGGAATCACCGGATTGTTACGAATATCGGCGACCGTCATATCGGAGAGCACCTGCTTCGCCGCCACGCGCTGCTGCGAACTTTCCGCAGCCACCCCCGCCAGCACATCCCCCGAACGCAGTTCGTTGGCTTTAGCCAGCACCTCTTTTACATCCTTAAACTGATAAACATTGCCGAACAATGTGGTCTTTAGTTTCATAAGTCGTTCCCTCAGGAAGGAAATGCGAGTGATTTCACCGTCACCGGCACAACCGATCCGCCAAAAAGAGGCGTACCAATGTCGATATAGTCCCCCGCCCGTACGCTCACCTCATCGATGACCGCCAGCGGGAGTTGTTGCAGCTGCGGGCGCAGCAGCATGCCCAGCGCTTTGCCAAAGTCCTGCTCGGCCACCACCAGCAGGGGATGCGGGTTGGGAAAGCGCGCGACAAAAGCCAGTAGCGCGTCAATCACCACCAGCAGGGCGGCGTAGCGCACCGGCAACGAAGCAGGAAGCGCCAGCACGTAAGCATCCGATCCCGGATCCAGGTCGAGCTGCATCAGCGCCTGCTGCCAGGCGCTCAGCAGATCGGCTTCATCAAGCGGGATCGCCACCGGCAGATTGCGCAGCGGGAGCTGAACCCCCTCCAGCCAGATGGTGCTGCCGGAAAGCGAGAGCGTGTGCGCGCCGGCGCCAATCACCGTGGCGCGTACGGTTTGCGCCGGGAACTGCACGTTCATCTCCCGCAGCCGCGGATGCTCATGCAGCGCCGTGGCCAACAGTGGCCCAATATCAGAAAAACAGAACGGATCCGCGGGCTGGTTGCGGTAGCACTCGCCCACTCCGCCGGAAAGGGTTATCACCTCGGGTACCGCGCCTGCGGGCAGCAGGCCGGTTTGCATCAGCCGTTGCGCCAGCGGAGAGAACGTGCCGTCGATAACTTCGACGATCAGCTCCGCCATCCGGCGCGCCACCTGCGCTAACTGCGAAGCACTCAACGCGCGCGCATCGGCGCCTGCGCCAAAAACCTCATCGACGATCATTTGTCCCGGCTGATGGGCATAAACCACCCGCCCCTGGCCGTCGGTCTCCAGCAGGCGCCCGCCAACGTTCAGGCAGGCGGTGGCGCTGATTTTTCCCGCTTCAAACAGCGCGTAGTTTGAAGTACCACCGCCGATATCAATGTTCAGCACCCGGCACATCCGCTGTTCAGAAAGGGTTTGCGCGCCGGCGCCGTGACCGGCAATCACCGATTCCAGATGCGGCCCGGCGCTGGCCACCACAAAGTCGCCGAGCGACTGCGAGAGCGCCATCACCGCCGGACGGGCGTTACGGGTTTTCGCGCTTTCACCGGTAATAATGATCGCCCCGGAGTCCACCGATTCGGGGGCAACCCCGGCGGCCTGATACTGCGCCAGAATCAGCGCCTTGAGTTCGGCCTCCTTCAGACCGCCCTGCTTATCAACCGGGGTAAAGAAGACCGGGCTTTGCCAGCTAATTTCGCGTTTGATGAATTCGTAGCGCGGCACCTGCGACACCGCCGCACGGTTAACCAGCTCAAGGCGGGAGAAGATCACCTGAGTGGTGGTGGTGCCGATATCGATACCGACGCTCAGCAGCTGGCGAGTTTTCACGATTGCGCCTCCGCTTCGGTTTTCGCCGCCGCCGGTGCGTTTTCATCTTTCGGCACCAGCAGCATCGCTACGCCAATGGCGGTGACGCCGCCGATCAGCTTGCCGACGATCATCGGGAAGATCATGGCGTTCATGTTGGCGGCGGCGAAGCCTAAGTGGTCGCCCAGCGCGAAAGCGGCGGAGACGGAGAACGCGCAGTTGATGACTTTGCCGCGGGTATCCATCTGCTTCATCATGCCGAACATCGGGATGTTGTTGGCCAGCGTCGCTACCATCCCGCCGGCAGCCATATTGTTGATTTTCAGCAGATTACCGACGCGCATCAGCGGCTTTTCAAACCAGCGGGTCAGCAGCAGCACCATCGGATAAGCGCCGAGCAGCACGCAGGAGATCGAGCCAATGACTTCAATGGCGCGCATCACCTCGCCGGGCTGGTCGCCGGGAGCCATAAAGATCGGGTCGAGCCCCGGGATCAGATCCCAGCCGAGCAGGAACTTGATGACCGCCGCGGCCAGGCCGATGGTGATCAGCGCCACCAGAAATTTGGCGAAGATCTGGAAGCCGTTGATCATTTTTTCCGGAATAAACTTCAGCCCCAGCGCCACCAGCACCGCGACGATAAGCACCGGGATCATATTCATCAGGATCATCGCGAAAGTGAACTCCACCGGCTGTCCGTTAATCTCCACGCCGGAGTACATGGCCACCAGGCCGCCGGCGATGCAGCCGATCGGAATCGTGACGATCCCGGCCAGCACGCCCAGCGCCAGGTAGCGGCGGTCGGAGGGCTCGATGATGCCGAGCGCGACCGGAATGGAGAACACCAGCGTCGGCCCCATCATCGCCCCGAGGATCAGGCCGGAATAGAGCCACGCCGCCACGTCGCCGCCCGCCAGCTCTTTGGCGAGGAAGAAGCCGCCCATATCGCAGGCCAGCAGCGTTCCGGCGAACATCGACGGGTTGGCGCCGAGCATTTCATACAGCGGAATTATCACCGGCCCGAGCAGGTGTGCCAGTACCGGCGCCAGCGCGGTCATCCCGACCATCGCCAGGCCCAGCGCGCCCATCGCCATAAACCCCTCTTCGAACTGGCCGCCGGATCCTTCGATGCTTTTGCCAAACTTGCCGAGAAAGCGCGCCGAGCCGCCAAACTGCGACAGGATCCTGTCCACGGCGGCAATCAGCATAAAGAACATCATGATGTACATGATGATTTCGTTAATTCCCATAGCCTTTACTCCCTGTCATTTATGATTTGTAGATACTGTGAACGCCGGGGCATTAACCGCGCTCCGGGGGCTTTCCCGGGTCGCGGCGTGAACGCCTTACCCGGGCTACGGAATAGCAGACGGCTGCGATCCTGTAGCCCGGCTAAGCGCAGCGCGAGCCGGGACAGCCACACGCCTCCGGGAAAATGGCCGCATCAGCGCGCCGCCGCGTACAGCTCGATAATCTGCTCCCGGGTGGCGGTGCGTGGATTGGTGCGCAGACAAATGTCCTCCTGCGCCGCCTGCGCCCATGCGCTGAAATGTTCGGGCTTCGCCCCGGCGTCAGAGAGTCGTTTGCTCAGGCCGACTTCGGCGATCAGCGCCTCTACGGCGGCGATAGCCTCGTGGTCGTCGGTTTTTTTAGCGGTCAGCGCCCGGCCGATCTGGCTGAAACGCTCGCGGCATACCATGCGGTTAAACCGCATTACCGTCGGCAGCAGCATGGCGTTGGCCTGCCCGTGTGGAATATGCAGCGCCGCGCCGGGCTGATGCGCCATCGCATGACACAAGCCAAGACCCGCGCTGGAAAAGGCCATTCCCGCCATACACGAAGCCAGCAGCATGCTTTCGCGGGCGGCGAGGTCGTGGCCGTAGCCCACGGCCTTCGGCAGCGCCTGGCCGATCATCGCTATCGCGCCAAGCGCCAGGCTATCGGTGAAGGGCGTCGCGTTGAGCGCGCTGTACGCCTCAACGGCGTGGGTCAGCGCGTCAATCCCGGTCATCGCCGTCACCGGCGGCGGAACGCCTTCGGTCAGGGCGGCGTCGAGAATCGCCACGTCCGGCATGAGCGAGGCGTGGGCCAGCACCTGCTTGCGCCCGCTGACCGCATCGATAATCACCGTCACGTTGGTGGTTTCCGAGCCGGTTCCGGCGGTGGTCGGCACCGCAATGAGCGGCAGACGCGGGCGCAGTACGCTGCTTTCCGTCATCGCGCTGAGCGTCTGCTCCGGGTTGGTGACCAACAGCGCGACCGCTTTCGCCGCGTCAAGCACCGAACCGCCGCCAAAGGCCACCACGCCGTCGCACTTCGATTCGCGCAGCTGCGCCACCGCCGCGCAGACGTCGGTAATGCACGGCTCTCCCGGCGGACAGGGCCAGACGGTCATCGCCACCCCCTTCATCGCCAGGCTGCGCGCAAGCCCGGCGGTCATTCCCGCCTGATGCAGGAAACTGTCGACCATCACCAGCAGATGGCTTACGCCTCGCGCTTGCGCTTCCTGACCGCAGGCGCTCAGCGCGCCGAGGCCGCACAGCGTCACCGGCGGCACGCTGAAGGTTTTCACCCGCTGCAGATTCAGGGTATCGAATGCCTGAAAGAGCGCCGTCTGCAGTTCAGCTTGCATAGATTCCCTCCGCTTTATCTCTCCCGCTGCTGGCTATCGCCAGCGGGGTCATAAACAGGCTGTGCTGCGGTAAATGCACCCGTAATTCCGGGAAGCGCTTGCGAAACAGCGCGTCCACGCCCGGCTGCATACAGGAGCCGCCCGCCAGCCATAAATCAGCAATGCCCTGGCCTTCGATATGGTGAGCAACAATCTCGGCCATCTTTTCGTATACCGGCTTCACCACCGGCCAGATCTCCTGGGCGTTGCTGCGCTTGTACTGCTCCGCCTCTTCCAGCGGCATGCGGCGGTTACCGGCGAGGGTCAGGGAGATATGGTGACCGCCGGTCGCTTCATCGGCGGAGTACGTCACCTCGCCCCGTTTGACGATAGCGATCCCGGTGGTGCCGCCGCCGATATCCACCACGCCCGCGTTGTCGAGCTGTAGCAGATCCGCCACCGCGGTCGGTTCATCCAGCACGTGGCTAACTTCCAGCCCGGCAGATTCGAGTACGTTGATCGAAATACGCGGGTCGGTGCCCGGCGGAAACGAGGTCGCCGCGTGGCTGAAGCGACAGCCAAGCTGCTGTTCGAGCGTATCGAGATGGCGGCGCACGATGGTGACGGCGCCGAAGAAATCCCAGACGATGCCGTCACGCACGACGTCAGCCCAGTCCAGACACACCGCCACCGGCTGCCCTTCGCTGTCGACAACCATCGACACCACGTCGCAGGTGCCTAAATCCACGCCCAGCCACAGCGGTGATTCACTGGCGGCAGGCGTCTGATTACACAGGGCGGCCGCTTTTTGCAGTCTGGGGGTGAGCCAACGTTGTTCGTCGTGTGCCATGAGTCATCCCTTATACAATTCGGAAGGCATCCACCAGCACGCAGCGCCGCAGGCGAACGAAGGTGCGCGCGCTGGTCACCCCCTCCCCGGTTGGCGTAGTGATGGTCATGGTGGTCCAGCCCTCTCCGCCCAGCCCGAGCCCGGCGATGCACGGCCCGTTTTTAACGAAAATGCTGGTATCAATGGCGTTCGCCATCTGATTCATGTTGTCGATATTGCGCGAGTGCATCGCCGCCGTATGGTGGCAGCCGCCCTCCAGCTGCACCGCCAGCGCGATAGCGTCATCGACGCTGGCCACCCGTACGACAGGGAGCACCGGCATCATCAGTTCCGTCACGGCAAATGGATGGCTGGCCGGGGTTTCCACGAACAGCAGGCGCGTCTGCGGCGGCACGTTCAGGCCGATGGCGGCGGCAATCTTGCTCGCGTCACGTCCCACCCAGTCACGGCTGACCGTACCTTTGCCGCGCTCATCGATATTCTTCAGCAGCACCGGCTGAAGCTGCTCGGCCTGGGCCGCGCTGAGCTTCACCGCCTGCTGGCCTTCCATCAGGCGCATCAGCTCGTCGGCGACGCTATCGACCACAATCAGCACCTTTTCGTCGGCGCAGATGATGTTGTTATCAAACGAGGCGCCTTTGACGATGGACCGCGCGGCGCGCGCCAGGTCGGCCGTTTCGTCGACCACTACCGGCGGGTTACCGGCGCCGGCGGCAATCAGACGTTTATTGGTATGCTTGCGCGCGGACTCCACCACCGCTTCACCGCCGGTGACCACCAGCAGGCCAATACCGGGGTACTTAAACAGCCGCTGGGCCGTTTCGATGTCCGGGTTCGCCACGGTGACCAGCAGATTGGCCGGACCGCCCGCGGCAATCACCGCCTGGTTGAGCAGCATAATCGCCCGCTGGGAAACCCTTTTCGCCGCCGGATGCGGGGCGAACACCACGCTATTGCCCGCGGCAATCAGGCTGATGGCGTTATTAATTACCGTCGCCGCCGGGTTGGTGGAGGGGGTGACCGAGGCCACCACGCCCCAGGGCGCGTTTTCAATCAGCGTCAGGCCGTTATCGCCGGTGAGCACCTGCGGAGAAAGGCACTCCACGCCCGGCGTGCCGCGCGCCTGGGCCACGTTTTTGGCAAATTTATCTTCAACGCGACCCATGCCGGTTTCGCTGACGGCAAGCTCCGCTAATTCTCTGGCGTGTTTTTCGCCCGCCTCACGGATGGCGTGAATCGCCAGCTGACGCATCGCCACGCTTTTCAACCCCTGCTGGGCCACCTTTGCCGCCGCGACGGCGTCATCCAGGGAGGCAAAGACGCCCATCTCATGAACGGCGCTGTCCGGCTGGCTGCTGGCCGTCATTTTCAGCAGTACGGCTTTCACCACCTGTTCAATATCCTGTTGGTTCATGATGTTCAGTCCTATTTATGGAAAATCACCTGACCGCCGGTCACCGCTTCATCGACGATACCGATGACGCACAAATCGACAGGAGACGCCTCGCTGCGGTGTGCCTGTCGCGCCGAGCTTCCGCTCACCAGCAGCACCCATTCGCCGGGCCCCGCGCCGATGCTGTCGATGGCGACGGCGCACTGCCCGTCGGGCTTGCCCGCGGCATCAATCATCTCCACCATCAGCAGCTTGTCGTGCGCCAGCCCCTGATGGCGGACGGTGCAGACAATCTGTCCCGTGACGACTGCCAGTTTCATACCGCCTCCCTGAATTGCGTGGTAAGTCGTGGGCCGGATAAGCGCAGCGCCATCAGGCAATGGCGCGCGTTAATGCCGGAGGGCAACGCTGGCGCGTCTTATCCGGCCCGACCATCAGATGTTGCTGTCGCCTTTAAAACTGATGGGGAACACCTCCTCCAGATCGCCGTGCGGACGCGGAATCACGTGCACCGATACCAGCTCGCCGATGCGCTGCGCCGCAGCGGCGCCGGCATCGGTAGCGGCTTTGCAGGCCGCCACGTCGCCGCGCACCATCGCGGTCACCAGACCGCCGCCAATCTGCTTCACGCCAACCAGCTTCACGCGCGCGGCTTTCACCATCGCATCAGAGGCCTCAATCAGCGCAACCAGGCCCCGGGTTTCAATCATTCCTAATGCTTCCATTGTGTTTTCCTCTTACTTAAGGGGGTCCAGAACGGGACCGTTCATTCAACCTGCGTGGGTAAGCGGTACTCGCCGCTTACGTCACTCCGGCGCGGCACGGCTGCCACTAACGCCAGTTCGATAATTTCCTGCACGCTACAGCCTCGGGAGAGGTCGTGGAGCGGTGCGGCCAGCCCCTGAATCAGCGGCCCGACCGCACGATAGCCGCCCAGGCGCTGGGCGATTTTGTAGCCGATGTTGCCCGCCTCCAGCGATGGAAAAACCATCACGTTGGCCCGCCCCTGCAGCGGACTGGCGGGCGCTTTTTGCGCGGCGACCTCCGGCACGAAGGCGGCGTCAAACTGCAGTTCGCCATCCACCATCAGCTGCGGAGCGCGCTGACGCACGATCTCTGTGGCCTGCTGTACGTTGGCGACGTTGGGGTGGCGGGCGCTGCCGTTGCTGGAGAAAGACAGCATCGCCACCTGCGGCTCCTCGCCGGTAATCGCCTGCCATGTCTCAGCGCTGGCGATAGCGATATCCGCCAGCTGCGCCGCCGTCGGCTGCGGCACCACGCTGCAGTCGGCAAATCCCAGCGCCGGTCCGACGTACTGCGGCAGCATCAGAAAGATCGACGACAGCGTTTTGCAGCCAGGCTGAAGGCCAATAATGCGCAATCCGGCGCGCAGCACGTTCGCCGTCGAGGAGAGATTGCCGGCAATACACACGTCGGCCTTCCCGGCGCTGACCATGGCGGCGGCAAACATCAGCGGGTCGTTGAGTTTTTCCTCCGCGTCCGGCGGCGTTTTTTCTCCGGCCCGATCCAGCCAGCGCCGGGCAAACGCTTCGCGCATTTGCCGGTTGCTGTGCGGGTCGACGATCTGCATACCGTCCATCGGCAGGCGGTGGCTGAGGGCGAACTGGCGCAGGGCAAAGGGGCTGGCGATCAAAATCGGCTTTGCCAGCCCCTGCTGCTGGAGGTAGTGCGCCGCTTTAAGAACGCGAATGTCCAAGGCATCCGGAAACACCACCCGGGCGGGCGAACGCAAAGCCAGCTGACGCGCGCGTTGGATAATCATTGCTCACCTCCCAGACGCTGTTGGATCTGGCTGACGGTTAGCGGATGCTTTGCCACGCATAAAATCATCATCACGTAGACGGTGCTGGAGAGGCGGTTGAGCGCCTGCAGAATGTCCGGACGTAAGACCTCAAAACTGCGGGTAATAAAGACCTGCGCGGCGACCGTTTCCGTTTCGCGTATTTTGCTGCGCAGCAGATTGAGCAGCGCGGCATCGCGGCCGTGGCCGGCTTCCGGCACCAGATGATCGTGGTCGAGATAGCGCAGCGGCTGGTGGGAAAGGCGATGCAGTTCATCCTCGTTCAGCCCGACGATAGACTGCGCCGCCAGCGGTTCACCCACGGCGTCGGCGCGCATAATATTGCCCAGGCGCGAGCGGATATCCGCCAGCCAGGGCTGCCAGGGCTCCGCCAGTTCGATTTGCAGCCATACCGCCAGGGCGATGGTGGCGTCGAGGGCGGCGCGAAAGCCCAGCCGCGGATCGCTTTTGGCGACCATTTTTTCCGCCGTCAGATGGGTCAGGGTGTCCGGTTTTTTGTCTACCGGCTGGCGGCACAGCTCGCAGCAGGCCTGCGGATGCGTACCGCTGCTGGTTAAACCGTGTACCGGCTGCGGCTGCTGCGCGTCGTCATCGACAAACAGGCTGCCCTGCTCGTCGAGAAACTTAATGCGCAGACGGCGGCTTTCCAGCAGCTCCCGGGCCGAAGGCGTCAGACGGGCGTCGGCGGGCAGATGAATTTCTGCCCCTTCGCTGAGCGTATGGTTCGCTCTGAGCCAGGCTTCGGTAATAAAATCTTTCATAGCGATTGCCAGTTCGCAGGCCAGGCGACGTACAGGAAGCGCACGGTCGACGGCGTGCCGAATTCAATGCTCGAACCTTTCGGGATAAACATCACGTCCCCGGCTTTGGCCACCATGGTTTCACCTTCATGGCGCACGTGGAGTTCGCCCTCCAGCACCATGTCGACCTCGTCATAGTTCAGCGTCCAGGGGAAGAAGGCGTTTTCCCACTGCATAAACCCGGCGGCCATGCTGCTGCCGTCCTGCTCGGTGACCAAATCCGTTAAGCCGACGCGGTGCGGTTCGGCGCCGTCGAAGCGGCCGAATTTCACGCTGCTGCCGTCAATGACCTTTACGCCGCCTTTACCAGTGACCGCCTTAAAGCTGGGCTGCATCGCGTCAATCCCCAGCGACTGCTTCTCCTTCATCACTTTTTCCATCAGCTGCGCCACCAGGCTTTCGGTAAACTGCCCTTCCGGCAGCTGCGCGATAATGGTTTCGCGAATGCGCTGGCTTTCGGTTTTTTCCTCTGCCGCCGGGACTGCCGGCTCTGGCGCGGATTCATCGCACTCCTGGATGGCGACGCCCAGCAGCTCCGCGACTTCGCGGGCTTCCGGGGTGATGATGCTGGCGCGCAGCACAACCGATATTTCCTCTTCGCCTCGCGCGTGGGCCGCACGAATATCGTTAGCTGTGATAAGTTTCTTCACCTGCCCCTTCCTCCTTTTGGCTGAGCTCACTCAGGTAATTCACCAGATGCTCTACGCTTTGCGGGTCGTGAGCGTTGAGTTCGAAAATCGGCTCCTGAAACCCCATCCCGTACAGCAGTTGCCGCACCGCGGCGACGTCGGCGTCCGGCATATCCGTTTTGCTGATCGCGGCGATATGTCGTTTATTCGCGCCAATATTCAGTAGCCCGGCGGGTAAGCGACTTTCGGTATCATTTGCCGCGTGGACATAAATCAACGTATCGACATCCTGCAGCGTGGTAATTAATGCGTGGTACCAGCGCGGATGGCTGAAATATTCCCCCGGGGTGTCAATATCGCCTTTCTCGTTAAATTCCACGGCCTGCGTTTTTCTCGCGAGGGAATAATTCCCCTGCAACGCATTAAATAGCGTTGTTTTTCCCGCACCCACCGTACCGACAAATGCAATACGTTTCATTGCCGCCTCTAATTAGCTTTTGGTTAACTCGCAGAGGGTGTAATTTAATAATCGGCCAAGCCCGCTCACCGTCTGCAGCAGCGCCTCTTCTACCGCGCCGACCGAGCCATAAATCACCAGCGCGCCGCTAAACCGGTCGAGAAAACCGATATGCACATCGGCGGCCTTCATCGCTAAATCACCGGCGATCATGGCGGTTTCTCCAGGGGTTAAGGTCATAATGCCGATAGCGCCGGATTCGGGAACGCCGATCTTTTTCGCCAGTTCTGCCCCAGGGTGCGCAATCAGATGCGCCAGCGTCACCTGCTTGCCGGGTACAAATTCCTGAATGATGCGTTCTTTATCCATGGCTCACCGCTCCGCTAAAACTTGCGCTTATCGTGACAAGTTTCCGCTGGAGTAAATAACAAAATTCGGCAAGTTGATTTGAAAGGTGAGATAGATCACTTATAAACAGAAATAAAAAAGCGCGGGAGAATTCCCGCGCCTGAAATAATTAAATAAAAATTACAGCGGCTGAGTTTGCGCTTCAACAACCGCCAGCGCGACCATATTCACGATACGCCGTACCGAAGCAATTGGCGTCAGGATATGCACCGGCTTTGCGACGCCCATCAGCACCGGTCCGACGGTGACGCCTTCAGAGCTGGAGACGCGAAGTAAGTTGTAACTAATACGCGCCGCTTCCATATTCGGCATCACCAGAATATTGGCCGAACCTTTCAGCGGGCTGTCCGGCATCCGCTCATTACGAATGCTTTCCACCAGCGCGGCATCGCCGTGCATTTCGCCATCGATCATCAGCTCCGGCGCCTGCGCCTTCACCAGCTCCAGCGCCTGACGCATTTTGCTGGCGGACGGGCAGTCCGAGGAACCAAAGTTCGAGTGCGACAGCAGCGCCACCCGCGGTTCAATCCCGAATCGACGAACGGTTTCTGCCGCCATCAGGGTGATCTCGGCAATTTGCTCCGGCGAGGGATCGTGGTTGACGTAGGTGTCGGCGATAAAGGTGTTGCCGCTCGGCAGCAGCAGCGCGTTCATCGCCCCGGCCGCATGAACCCCTTCGCGGTAGCCAAACAGCGGCTGAATGACGCTGTAGTGCTCGTGATAGTCACCGATGGTGCCGCAGATCATCGCATCGGCTTCGCCGCGCTGCACCATGATCGCGCCAATGACCGTAGTGTTGCTGATCACCGCCCGCTGCGCCTGCTCCTGGGTGATCCCGCGGCGCTTCATCAGGGTGTAATATTCATTCCAGTACTCTTTGAAGCGCGGATCGGATTCGTTATTGACGATCTCAAAATCAACCCCGGCTTTGATCTGGAGTCCCAGCTTCTGGATGCGCATCTCAATGACGCCGGGACGACCGATCAGAATCGGTTTCGCCAGCCCAAGGGAGACCAGCTCCTGAGTCGCGTGCAGTACGCGGGTATCTTCGCCTTCCGCCAGTACCACCCGCTTCGGCTCTTTGCGCGCCTGCGAGAAAATCGGCTTCATAAACAGGTTCGTTTTGTAGACGAACTCGCTGAGCTTCTCGATGTACGCATCAAAATCGGCGATCGGGCGGGTCGCGACGCCGGAGTCCATCGCCGCTTTCGCCACTGCCGGAGCAATCTTGACGATCAGCCGCGGGTCGAACGGCTTCGGAATGATATATTCCGCGCCGAAGCTCAGATCCTGATCGCCGTAGGCGGAGGCCACCACTTCGCTCTGTTCAGCGTGCGCCAGCTCAGCAATCGCGTGCACCGCCGCCAGCTTCATCTCTTCGTTAATCGCCGTTGCGCCGACGTCCAGCGCGCCGCGGAAGATGAACGGGAAGCACAGCACGTTGTTCACCTGGTTCGGATAGTCGGAGCGGCCGGTACAAATAATGGCGTCGGAGCGCACCTCTTTCGCCAGCGGCGGCAGAATCTCCGGCTCCGGGTTAGCCAGCGCCAGAATCATCGGCGCGCGGGCCATTTTCTTCACCATCTCCTGAGTCAGCACTTTCGGGCCCGAGCAGCCGAGGAAAATGTCCGCCCCGTCAATCACGTCATCCAGCGTGCGTTTGCCGCTGTCTTCAACCGCATAGGCCGCTTTCGTCTCCGCCATATTCGGCTCGCGGCCCTTATAGATAACGCCTTTCGAGTCGCAGACCACGATGTTGTGTTTCTGCATCCCCAGCGCCACCAGCAGGTTCATACAGGCAATCGCCGCCGCGCCCGCGCCGGAGACCACCATCCGCACGTCGGAGATGTTTTTCTCCACCACCCGCAGACCGTTAAGAATCGCCGCGGTACTGATAATCGCTGTCCCGTGCTGATCGTCATGGAAAACCGGAATATTCATGCGCTCGCGCAGCTTTTGCTCGATGTAGAAGCACTCCGGCGCTTTGATATCTTCAAGGTTGATACCGCCGAAGGTCGGCTCCAGCGCCGCGACGACGTTGATAAATTTGTCCGGGTCCAGTTCATCGACTTCAATATCGAACACATCGATACCGGCGAATTTTTTAAACAGAACGCCTTTGCCTTCCATCACCGGCTTACCGGCCAGCGCGCCGATATTGCCCAGCCCCAGAACGGCCGTGCCGTTGGAGACCACCGCCACAAGGTTGCCGCGCGCGGTATATTTATAGGCTGCCAGCGGATCCTTCTCGATTTCCAGACAGGGCGCGGCAACGCCCGGCGAGTAGGCCAGGGCCAGATCGCGTTGGGTAGCCAGCGGTTTTGTCGGGGAGACCTGGATTTTTCCGGGGACCGGGAATTCGTGGAAATCAAGGGCGCTTTGTTTTAACTGCTCATCCATTTTATCGTTCCTTTCACGTATCGATCGTAGGGGGTGAAACGTTATCGCGTACCTGGTGTTCACCCTAAAGGGCCACCTAGTATCTCGCCTGACGGCTTCGTAAACTTTGAACACCGCCAAACTCTCGCCATAACAAAGTTATATTTGTTATCGATTTATATTGTTTATGTAACTTAGTTTCAGAAGCAAGGATAGCCCCGTCTGCTATGCTTTTTAGTTATGCAACTCATCACCCTCTCTATCCTAATCCAATAAAAACTCATGTAACCTATTGTTTCAGGAGCACATTATGTCCCGTAGAGAACTAGCCAACGCCATCCGCGCCCTGAGTATGGATGCAGTCCAGAAAGCCAACTCCGGCCACCCCGGCGCGCCAATGGGTATGGCCGATATCGCCGAGGTGCTATGGAACGATTTCCTCAAGCACAATCCTGAAAACCCGCAATGGTACGATCGCGACCGCTTTATTCTCTCCAACGGCCACGCGTCGATGCTGCTCTACAGCCTGCTGCATCTGACGGGCTATGACCTGCCCATCGAAGAGATAAAAAACTTCCGTCAGCTGCATTCAAAAACCCCGGGCCACCCGGAGATTGGCTATACGCCGGGAGTGGAAACCACCACCGGTCCGCTGGGGCAAGGACTGGCAAATGCCGTGGGCCTGGCTATCGCCGAGCGCACGCTGGCGGCCCAGTTTAATCAGCCAGACCATGAGATCGTCGATCACTTCACCTACGTGTTTATGGGCGATGGCTGCCTGATGGAGGGGATTTCTCACGAAGTGTGCTCTCTGGCGGGGACGTTAGGGCTGGGCAAGCTGATCGGCTTCTACGACCACAACGGCATTTCCATTGATGGCGAAACCAAAGGCTGGTTTACCGATGACACGGCAAAACGCTTTGAGGCCTATCACTGGCATGTGGTGCATGAAATTGACGGCCACGACCCCGAAGCCGTGAAGAAAGCGATTCTGGAAGCCCAGAGCGTGAAGGACAAACCCTCGCTGATTATCTGCCGTACGGTGATAGGCTTTGGTTCGCCGAATAAAGCCGGGAAAGAAGAGGCCCACGGCGCCGCGCTGGGAGAACAGGAAGTGGCGCTGGCGCGCCAGCAGCTGGGCTGGCATCACCCGGCGTTTGAGATCCCGAAAGAGATCTACCGGGCCTGGGACGCGCGTGAAAAGGGACAAAAGGCGCAGAAAAGCTGGGAGGAGAAGTTTGCCGCCTATCAGCAGGCCCATCCGCAGCTGGCGGCGGAGTTTACGCGGCGCATGAGCGGCGGACTGCCTGAGTCGTGGGATGAAACGACGCGGAAGTATATTGCCGATCTGCAGGCTAACCCGGCGAAAATCGCCACCCGCAAGGCTTCGCAAAATGCCCTCGATGCCTACGGCCCGCATCTGCCGGAACTGCTGGGCGGCTCCGCTGACCTCGCGCCCAGCAACCTGACCATCTGGAAAGGGTCGACTTCGCTGAAAGAGGATCCGGCGGGTAACTATATCCACTACGGCGTACGCGAGTTCGGGATGACGGCCATCGCCAACGGCATCGCGCATCACGGCGGGTTTGTCCCCTATACCGCCACCTTCCTGATGTTCGTCGAATATGCCCGCAACGCGGCGCGTATGGCGGCGCTGATGAAAGCGCGGCAAATTATGGTCTATACCCACGACTCCATCGGTCTCGGCGAAGATGGTCCGACGCACCAGGCGGTAGAACAGCTGGCCAGCCTGCGCCTGACGCCAAACTTCAGCACCTGGCGACCGTGCGATCAGGTGGAGGCCGCGGTGGCGTGGAAGCTGGCGGTCGAACGTCACAGCGGGCCGACGGCGCTGATCCTCTCAAGGCAAAATCTGGCGCAAATGGCGCGCACGCCGGAGCAGGTACAGAATATCGCCCGCGGCGGCTACGTGCTGAAGGACGCTGGCGGCAAGCCGGACCTGATCCTGATAGCTACCGGTTCGGAAGTCGAGATCACCGTGCTGGCGGCGGAGAAGCTGCTGGCCAAAGGGGTGAACGTGCGCGTGGTTTCCCTGCCATCGACCGACGTGTTTGATGCCCAGGAGGAAGCCTACCGGGAATCGGTCCTGCCGTCGGACGTCAGCGCCCGCGTCGCGGTTGAGGCCGGCATCGCCGACTACTGGTATAAGTATGTGGGGCTAAAAGGCAAAATCGTCGGCATGACCGGCTACGGTGAATCGGCCCCCGCGGATAAGCTCTTCCCTTACTTCGGCTTTACCGTTGAGCATATCGTTACCGTAGGGGACGAGGTACTGAACGGGTAACCCATAGCGTGGGCCAGGCGTCTGGCCCCTGCCAGTTATCGCACTGCGGCTGCCGCGCGTAGCGTACCAGGCTAAACCGCTGGCCGTCATAGCGCCAGCGCGTTTGCGTCCCGCAGTCGCCGGGCGCGCGCCCTTTATCCAGCGTCACCAGTTCCTGGCGTCGATCGTCGTAGCGGGCGTTTACCAGTTCGACATCGCGCGGCCCGTCGCCGGGGGGCTGGAAAGGCAGAGTGAGCCGTACCGGATGAGCAATATACGGCCGCTGGCGCGACACCAGCCAGGCCAGCCAAATGGTGTTGTAGGCGCCCGCTTCGCAGCTGGTCATCAGCAGCACCCTATCGTCGGTCAGCGCGGCAACCCGCACCTCGCGGCGAAACGGATCCAGCGAACAGGCGCTGCTGTTCATGCGCTCGTTGCCATAATCCATGAGATCGTTAAGTTCATCGCGGCTGAGGGGGGACTCCGCCACGTCGATTCTCGCCACCGAGCGCAGCGCCGGGGCGGGCGGAACGCTGAGCGGCGGCTCTTCCCCCTTCCCTACCCACGCGGTTTCGCTCCCCACGCGCTTCTGCCGGCTATCGATAAACAGCAGGGCGGCTTTCAGCCCCTGTAAAGAGATGGCCTGCAGGCCATTTTCAAGGGTTATCGCCTTTGCTGCCTGCACCTGCTGCAGAAAGGCATCAATGGTGACACTATCGTCGGTTTCAAGCAGTTTGTCGGCGATCTGCCAATGTTTATCGCCCAGAGACAGGGGTTTACCATCGAGGCGAAGACGCGGCGCAATCGGCGCCAGCGCCGCGACCGGGTTGCCCACGCCGCCGAGTTCAATGCGCAGGCTGGCGCTGGTGGCCGCCCCGGCGCTGCGGGTGAGGGTCATGACCAGGCCGTGATGCAGCCCGACGTTGCGGGCCACGCAGAAGTTCTGATTGTTGCAGGTTACCTGCCAGTCATTGAAGAGCTGTTGTGCCGGCGCCGCCCGCACCAGCGACGTCGGCAGTAAACCGAAAAGCAGAAACAAAATAACCCGATGCAACATGAGCGGCACAACCCCGGAGAAAACGCCATACACAGCGGCTATGTTCACCAGCGGCGAGGTTTTACTCAATCGGATTTATCAGAGATCCCCGTTCATCAGCCCGGAGGTTTGCAAATATTGCAGCAGGATCACCGCTTTGCCATCGCGGATCTCCCCGTTCGCCATCATCTCCAGCGCCCGATGATAAGGGAGCTCCAGCACCTCAATATCTTCATCATCAACGCCGCCGCCATCGTTGGCCCGCTGAGTATCGTTATATTCGGCAATAAAGAAATAGATAAGCTCGGTGACGCCGCCGGGCGACATAAACAGTTCAAACAGTTTGCGCACTTCACCGACTTCGAAACCGGTCTCTTCAATAGCTTCTTTGCGCACGCACTCCTCCGGCTCATCGCTGTCCAGAAGCCCGGCGCAGGTTTCAATCAGCATCCCGTCTTCGTTGCCGTTTACCCAGGTCGCGATGCGAAACTGGCGAACCAGCACGACGGTCTGCTTATGGCGGTTATACAGCAAGATGGTAGCGCCGTTGCCGCGATCGTAGACTTCGCGTCTATGGCGAACCACGCTGCCGTCGCTGCGCGTCAGTTCATAGGTCATGTTGCGCAAAAGGAACCAGTTTTCGGAGAGGATTTTATCTTTGATAATGTTGATATTGAGTGACATACGAGCCCCACAGCGTGAAATGACGATGCCATACTACGCTGTGAAGCCCGCTTTGTCGTCAGTGAAGCGGAATCGATTTAACCTCGAGGAAGTCCATTATCCCCTGCGCCGCGTGGCGGCCTTCCGCCATGGCGGTCACCACCAGATCGGCGCCACGCACCGCATCGCCGCCGGCAAACACTTTGCGATGGGTGGTCTGGTAGCGGTAGCGGCTTTCCACATTGGCCTTGATTCGACCCCGGCTATCGAGCTTAACGCCCACCGATTCCAGCCACGGCATACCGTGCGGATGGAAACCAAAGGCCATGATCACCGCGTCGGCGGGCATGACAAACTCGCTTCCGGGGATTGGCGACGGGCTGCGGCGCCCCTGAGCGTCCGGCGCGCCCAGCCGGGTACGCAGAAAGCGTACGCCGTTGACGTGTCCCTTCTCGTTCAGCTCCAGGGTGACCGGCTGGACGTTAAATTCAAACTGCGCTCCCTCTTCGCGCGCGTTTTTCACCTCTTTCTTCGAACCGGGCATATTGGCTTCATCGCGACGATAGGCGCAGGTAACCTGCTTCGCGCCGTGGCGCAGCGCGGTACGCACGCAGTCCATCGCCGTATCGCCGCCGCCGAGCACCACGACGTTCAGCCCTTCGGTGTTGACGTAAGGCTCTTCCGGCAGCTCAAGCAGCCCCATCACCTGTTTGGTGTTGGCTATCAGGAACGGCAGCGCGTCATATACGCCGGGCGCGTCTTCATTCGGCAGATCCGCTTTCATCGAGCGATAGGTTCCGGCGCCAATAAATACTGCGTCATAGTCATCAAGCAGCGTCGTCAGCGGGATATCTTTGCCTATCTCGCAGTTCAGCTCAAAGCGCACGCCCATCTGGGTAAAGATTTCCCGCCGCCGGGCAAGCAGAGATTTATCCAGCTTAAAGGCCGGAATACCAAAGGTCAGCAGACCGCCAATTTCCGGGTGACGGTCAAAGACCACCGGACTCACGCCGTTACGCACCAGACGGTCGGCGCAGGCGAGCCCGGCAGGACCCGCGCCGATAATCGCCACCCGCTTGCCGCTTTCAACGACCTGAGAAAGATCCGGCCGCCAGCCGTTGGCCAGCGCCTGGTCGGAGATATAGCGTTCAATGTTGCCGATAGTCACCGAACCGTGCTCATCGCGCAGCGTGCAGGCCCCTTCGCACAGGCGATCCTGCGGGCAGACGCGGCCGGTAATTTCCGGCAGGCAGTTGGTCTGGTGAGAAAGCTCCACGGCGGCGGAAATATCCCCCTTTTTCACGCGTTCAATCCATTGCGGAATGTGGTTATGCAGCGGACAGGTCCATTCACAAATGCTGTGCTCGCCGCACGTCAGGCAGCGCTCCGCCTCGCGGTTGGCCTGCCCGGCGCTGAACGGCAGATAGATTTCGCTAAAATTGGCCTTACGCGCCTCGGCGGATAGCTTGTCGGGCTCGCCGCGCGGCGGCGTCGCGGCCATCTGCGCGACTTTGCCCGCGGAGCAAGGCGCCATCGCCGCGCCGGGGTGGCCCAGACGCGCCGCGCGCTGACGCCGCTGTTTCGCCAGATTCACCAGCGTGCTGTCCGTTGCCAGTACCAGCGCTTCGGCCGGGCAGTTTTGTACGCAGGCGGGCCCCTCTTCGCGACCGCTGCACAAATCGCATTTATGCGCCGTCGCTTTGACCCTCTCCTCCTGTACCGGCGTCAGGACGATTTGCATCACGCCAAACGGGCAGGCAACCATACAGGATTTACAGCCGATGCATTTCTCCTGATTAACCTGGACGCTGTCGTTAAGCTGGCTGATGGCGCCATTGGGACAACTGCGGGCGCACGGCGCCCCTTCACAATGGTGGCAGGTTACGGCGTTACGTTTTTGCTCGTTTTTGATAACCGTAATGCGCGGCAAAAAACGCTGCGGGGTCAAAACATGCTGCTCATCGTTGTGCGCCATGACGCAGGCAACTTCACAAGCCTTGCATCCGATGCACTTATGACTATCGCTTAAAATAAAGTGGTTCATGACATCCTTCAGTCTTCGTGGTGAATAACCCCTCAATTCGCATGCTTATCTATTACCCGACAAAACGGTGCCGGAACAATGTGCATTTGCACAGGTTGCCGATTTTTTGGTAATAACCCGAGGTGGATCAATTTTTTTGACTTAAATGAAATCACGTTTTATTTAGCTAAGTAATAATGCGCTACGTTTGCGCCACCGCGGCGGCGCGCCGAAAGGAAGGAGCAGGTAGAGGAAGAAAGAGAGTTCTTTACGCTGCCATAAAAGGCACACGATAAATTACACTATCTCCTTATTTTCTCCACGATTGCCTGAGGGCTTGCCGCTAGAGTGTCACAGGCTGTGCAATAACAAAAAAATGTGCAAAATGAGGTCCTAATTCTGATGGCGAATTTTTTTATCGATCGCCCCATTTTTGCGTGGGTACTGGCAATACTTTTATGCCTGACCGGTACGCTCGCAATTTTGTCGCTTCCCGTTGAGCAATATCCCGACCTTGCCCCGCCTAACGTACGGATCACAGCGAACTATCCGGGCGCTTCGGCACAGACGCTGGAAAATACGGTCACCCAGGTTATCGAGCAAAATATGACCGGCCTCGATAACCTGATGTATATGTCATCCCAGAGCAGCGGCACCGGCCAGGCCACCGTGACGCTGAGCTTTACCGCCGGGACCGATCCGGATGAAGCGGTCCAGCAGGTGCAGAACCAGCTACAGTCGGCGATGCGCAAACTGCCGCAGGCCGTCCAGAACCAGGGCGTAACGGTGCGTAAAACCGGGGATACCAATATCCTGACGATCGCCTTCGTCTCTACCGACGGCAGTATGGATAAACAGGATATCGCCGACTACGTCGCCAGTAATATTCAGGACCCGCTCAGCCGGGTCAACGGCGTCGGAGATATTGACGCCTATGGTTCGCAGTATTCGATGCGCATCTGGCTCGATCCGGCCAAACTCAACAGCTTTCAGATGACGGCGAAAGACGTCACTGATGCCATCTCTTCGCAAAACGCGCAGATCGCCGTCGGCCAGCTGGGCGGCACGCCGTCGGTGGATAAACAGGCGCTCAACGCGACGATTAATTCACAATCGCTGTTACAAACGCCGGAACAGTTCCGTGATATTACCCTGCGGGTTAATCAGGACGGTTCGGAAGTCACCCTTGGCGACGTCGCCACCGTCGAGATGGGGGCGGAAAAATACGATTACCTCAGCCGCTACAACCGCCAGGCGGCGTCCGGGCTGGGGGTTAAGCTGGCCTCTGGCGCAAACGAAATGGCGACCGCTGAACGCGTCATCAGCCGTCTGAACGAGCTGTCGCAATATTTCCCGCACGGCCTGGAATATAAAGTCGCTTACGAAACCACCTCATTCGTTAAGGCGTCGATTACCGACGTCGTGAAAACGCTGCTTGAAGCCATCGCGCTGGTCTTTCTCGTGATGTATCTGTTCCTGCAGAACTTCCGCGCCACGCTGATCCCGACCATCGCCGTTCCGGTGGTGCTGATGGGAACCTTTGCCGTCCTTTACGCCTGCGGCTACAGCATCAACACCTTAACCATGTTCGCGGTGGTGCTGGCGATAGGCCTGCTGGTGGACGATGCCATCGTGGTGGTAGAGAACGTCGAGCGTATCATGAGCGAGGAGGGCCTCTCGCCGCGTGAAGCGACGCGAAAATCAATGGGGCAGATTCAGGGCGCGCTGGTCGGTATCGCCATGGTGCTATCGGCGGTATTTGTGCCGATGGCCTTCTTCGGCGGCACCACCGGCGCGATCTACCGCCAGTTCTCGATTACCATCGTCTCGGCGATGGTGCTGTCGGTGCTGGTGGCGATGATCCTCACCCCGGCGCTGTGCGCCACATTGCTTAAACCCGTTCATAAAGGCGAAACCCACGGGCAGAGGGGCTTTTTTGGCTGGTTTAACCGCACGTTTAACCGTAACGCCAGCCGCTACGAAACCGCGGTCGGCAAAATTCTTCATCGTTCGCTGCGCTGGATAATGATCTACGTCCTGCTGCTGGGCGGGATGGTCTTTCTGTTTCTGCATCTGCCCACGTCATTCCTGCCGCTGGAAGACCGCGGCATGTTTACCACTTCGGTGCAGTTGCCGAGCGGCTCAACCCAGCAGCAAACCCTGAAGGTGGTGCAGCAGGCGGAAGACTACTTCCTGAACAATGAGAAGCAAAACGTCGAATCGGTGTTCGCAACCATCGGCTCCGGCCCCGGCGGCAACGGCCAGAACGTGGCGCGTATGTTCGTACGCCTGAAGGACTGGGACGAACGCGATCCCACAACCGGTTCATCTTTTGCCATCATCGAACGCGCAACCAAAGCGTTTAACAAAATTAAAGAAGCGCGCGTCTTTGCCAGCAGTCCGCCGGCCATCAGCGGTCTGGGCAGTTCCGCCGGTTTTGATATGGAGCTGGAGGATCACGCGGGCAACGGACACGAAGCGCTGATGGCCGCCCGCGATACCCTGCTGGAGCTGGCCGGAAAAAATAACCAGCTCACCCGCGTCCGCCACAACGGCCTCGACGATAGCCCGCAGCTTCAGGTGGACATCGATCAGCGTAAAGCGCAGGCGCTGGGCGTCTCTATCGACGATATCAACGACACCCTGCAGACCGCGTGGGGGTCAAGCTACGTCAACGACTTTATGGATCGCGGCCGCGTGAAGAAGGTCTACGTTCAGGCGGCCGCGCCGTATCGCATGCTGCCGGACGATATCAACCTGTGGTACGTGCGCAACAGCAGCGGTACGATGGTGCCCTTCTCCGCCTTCGCGACCTCGCGCTGGGAGACCGGCTCGCCGCGTCTGGAGCGCTACAACGGCTACTCGGCGGTAGAGATCGTCGGTGAAGCCGCGCCGGGCGTCAGTACCGGTACCGCCATGACGATTATGGAAGAGCTGGCCCAGCAGCTGCCGAACGGCTTTGGTCTCGAATGGACGGCGATGTCTTATCAGGAGCGGCTCTCCGGGGCGCAGGCGCCGGCGCTGTACGCCATTTCGCTGCTGGTGGTGTTCCTGTGCCTGGCGGCGCTGTATGAAAGCTGGTCGGTGCCGTTCTCGGTGATGCTGGTGGTGCCGCTGGGGGTTATCGGCGCGCTGCTGGCCACCTGGATGCGCGGCCTGGAAAACGATGTCTATTTCCAGGTAGGCCTGCTGACGGTTATCGGCCTGTCGGCGAAGAACGCCATTCTTATTGTCGAATTTGCCAATGAGCTGAATCAGAAAGGCGAAGATCTGCTTACCGCCACGCTCTCCGCCTGCCGCCAGCGTCTGCGGCCGATCCTGATGACCTCACTGGCGTTTATCTTCGGCGTACTGCCGATGGCCACCAGCACAGGGGCGGGCTCCGGCAGCCAGCATGCCGTCGGCACCGGGGTGATGGGCGGGATGATTTCCGCTACGGTGCTGGCTATCTTCTTCGTGCCGCTGTTCTTTGTGCTGGTACGTCGCCGCTTCCCGCTCAAGGAACGGCCGCAATAATCGGGACGCGCCCTGACGATATTTTCGCCAGGGCCAAATAACAGAAAAGGCGACCGGACAGGTCGCCTTTTTCATGTGGTCGCTTCAACTGCATTATTATTCTGCCTGTGAAATCGCCATGCTTTTATTGCGGAAAACTATTTACGAAGCATGCCTTCGATAAAGTCTTTCCAGTTCCCCAGTTCGTGTTCAATCATAATAGCCTCTCTTATTATTATGGGTGATTTTATGCAAATTCATTGATGGTTAAAAGCCTGTTTGCGCTATCGTACTGATAACTTTCATTACCCCCTGCGGAACGTTCTCTTTCATTCGTAAGTACTATGAGCCGATTTTGCGCATTTTAATGTGACCAACAGCAACATTTAGCAACATTTGTTCATCAGCCTGAATCACCGGGATCCGCCTTGAGGCCAGGAAACACCGTCAGGGAGCGTTTAAAAAACAGCCAAAATGTAACGATGAATATATCCCGACGGGAAAAAACGATATTTATTAAAGCATTTCACGTATTATTTATTCAGGGCTTATATATTCGGAACATTCTTAGCCAATCGTTTAATTCAACGGAAAAGGTTTAATCATGCTTACCATGTACGGGATAAAAAACTGCGACACCATAAAAAAGGCTCGCCGCTGGCTGGAGACACAGCAGATAGAATATCGCTTTCATGATTATCGTGTCGATGGTCTGGATCGCACTTTATTAGATAGCTTTATCGCTGAACTCGGCTGGGAAGCCCTGCTTAACACCCGGGGGACGACGTGGCGCAAGCTGGATGAAACGGTCCGCGCCGGTATCAATAACGCCGACGCTGCGGCAAAACTGATGCTGGAAATGCCGGCAATCATTAAACGCCCATTGCTCTGCGCGCCCGGTCAGCCTATGCTGCTGGGTTTCAGTGAATCAAGTTATCAGCAGTTTAACGAGGTGTAGTCTATGTCTTGCCCGGTCATTGAGCTGGCTCAGCAGCTTATTCGCCGCCCTTCCCTCAGCCCCGATGATGCGGGATGCCAGGCGTTAATGATTGAACGCCTGCGTGCGATTGGCTTTACCGTTGAACCGATGGATTTCGGGGATACCCAAAACTTCTGGGCCTGGCGCGGGCGCGGGGAAACGCTGGCGTTTGCCGGCCATACCGATGTCGTCCCGTCGGGGGACGCCGATCGCTGGATTAATCCCCCCTTTGAACCCACCATTCGCGACGGCATGCTGTTTGGCCGCGGCGCCGCGGATATGAAAGGCTCGCTCGCGGCAATGGTCGTCGCCGCCGAACGTTTTGTCGCTCAGTATCCGAATCATAAAGGTCGTCTGGCCTTCCTGATCACTTCTGATGAAGAAGCCAGCGCCAAAAACGGCACCGTTAAGGTTGTTGAAGCGCTGATGGCGCGCAACGAGCGCCTGGATTATTGCCTGGTCGGCGAACCGTCCAGCACCGAAGTCGTCGGCGATGTGGTGAAAAACGGCCGTCGCGGCTCGCTGACCTGCAACCTGACCATTCACGGCGTGCAGGGGCACGTGGCCTACCCGCATCACGCCGATAACCCGGTGCACCGCGCCGCGCCGATGCTGGCGGAGCTGGTGAATATCGAATGGGATAAGGGCAACGAGTTCTTTCCGCCGACCAGTATGCAAATCGCTAACGTGCAGGCCGGCACCGGCAGCAACAACGTGATTCCCGGTGATATGTTCGTCCAGTTCAACTTCCGCTTTAGCACCGAGCTGACCGATGAAATGATTAAAGCGCGCGTCGTGGCGCTGCTGGAGAAGTACGCGCTGCGCTACAGCGTCGACTGGTGGCTCTCAGGCCAGCCGTTCCTGACCAGCCGCGGTAAGCTGGTTGATGCGGTGGTTAACGCCATTGAGCACTATAATGAAATAAAACCGCAGCTGCTGACCAACGGCGGCACCTCCGACGGGCGCTTTATCGCGCGTATGGGCGCGCAGGTGGTTGAACTGGGGCCAGTGAACGCCACCATTCATAAAATAAACGAGTGTGTGAATGCCGCCGACCTCCAGCTGCTGGCGCGGATGTACCAACGCATCATGGAACAGCTGGTCGCCTGACGGCATCAATAGAGAAGAGGTAAGCGCATGGATTGGCTAACGAAATACTGGTGGGTTCTGGTGTTGGTATTTTTGGTGGGCGTGATGATCAACGTGATTAAAGATCTGACCCGCGTTGACCACAAAAAATTTCTCAACAATAAACCGGATCTGCCCCCGCATCGCGACTTCAACGACAAGTGGGACGACGATGACGACTGGCCGAAGAACGACCCGTCGAAGAAGAAGTAACATCTTACCGCGGATTGCCATAAAGCAATCGCCCGGTGAGTTCGACGCGGGTCAAGTAGCCCTGACAGATGCGCAGCATCGCCTCCGGGAAATTATCCCACTCTGCGCTCTTTTCCCGGGGGCGGCGCTTAACGCGCCTTGCCCGGGCTACGGGTTTCCAGCTCGTTGCAAGTCCGGTAGCCCGGACAGATGCGCAGCATCGCCTCCGGAAGATTACCCCACTCTGCGCTCTTCTCCCGGGGGCGGCGCTTAACGCGCCTTGCCCGGGCTACGGGTTTCCAGCTCGTCTGCAGGTACGGTAGCCCAGACAGATGCGCAGCATCGCCTCCGGAAGATTACCCCACTCTGCGCTCTTTTCCCGGGGGCGGCGCTTAACGCGCCTTGCCCGGGCTACGGGTTTCCAGCTCGTTGCAAGTCCGGTAGCCCGGACAGATGCGCAGCATCGCCTCCGGAAGATTACCCCACTCTGCGCTCTTCTCCCGGGGGCGGCGCTTAACGCGCCTTGCCCGGGCTACGGGTTTCCAGCTCGTCTGCAGGTCCGGTAGCCCGGACAAGATGCGCAGCATCGCCTCCGGGAAATTACCCCACTCTGCGCTCTTTTCCCGGGGCGGCGCTTAACGCGCCTTGCCCGGGCTACGGGTTTCCAGCTCGTCTGCAGGTCCGGTAGCCCGGACAGGCGCATCGCGCCGCCTCCGGGTTTATTATTCACAGCAATTCAATAATATCGCTGTCTTTCGGCGTGCTGCCGCTGAGGGCTTCGTCGAAATAGTGCTTCGGTACGGTAAAGCGCAGATGATCGAGGGCAAACTGCATACTGCGATCGTCAATCGCGTGCCCCAGATCTTCAACAATATCCAGCGTCACGTCACCGCCGGCCTGCTGCAGCGCCTCCTGCCCCGCCACCGCCCACGCCAGATCGATCACCCGATCTTCACCGCCGTGGATCAGGTGAACAGTGGTCGCGGTCGTCGCGGTCTCCGGCAGCGTCGCATAGCGGCCGTTAAAGGCGATCACCCGCGATGCCAGACCCGGCTCGGCTTTAATGCTCTCCAGCGACATAATCGCCCCCTGTGAGAAGCCGATCAGCGCCGTCGCCTGCGGGCTGACGCCGCTCTGCTGTTGCCAGTAGCGCACCGTTTCGATAAAGGTCGGCATGATGGCATCCACTCGCTGCTGGCGGTTTTCTTCGCTAACGCCCTGCACGGAAAACCACTGGCGTCCCGGAGGCGGACCGCACGGCTCAGCGCCGCCGATACTGACAATCAGCGCATCGGGAAACAGCGGCGCAAACCAGCTACCGATTTGCCCCATGGCCACCGGGTTATCGCCGACGCCATGAAACAGCAGCAGCAGTTGCTGTGCAGGTGTCGCGGGGCTTTGAACAATAAAATGATCGTGTTTCATGGCTGTCTCCTTAATGTCTGCAAGGAAGTTTACGCCGCAGGCGAAATATGACCATGCCATTTAACTGAAGGAGTTAGTTAAAAAAATTGCAGCATTTGAACCTGCCGGCGCAGGTCGTTGGCGCGGTTTTCATCCAGGCTGAGCAGCGCCTGCGCCGCTTCTTCGCGCAGCCTGGCCAGCAGCGCTTTCCGTCCGGATAAACCTAACGTTTGGCAAAGCGCGGCCTCATCCTGCTGCTGCAGGCGGGCCCGCAGCGCCGGAAGCGGCAGCTCCACCAATATAAGCAGGCGATTGAGGCTACCCGCCGAGGTCAGCAGCGGACGATGGGCAAAAGCAAAACCCGCCACCTCCAGCCAGTCTTCTTCAGTAAGAATAGTCGCTTTCAGCGCCGTCAGCGGCACAGGTTCATCTCGCCACTCGCGCAGCCAGAATTCGTCGCGCTGCAGCCGTTGGGCTTCTTCGCGTGCCAGGCGATGGCCCGCTTCGCTGAGAGGATAGAGCGCCATCGCGGTGTAACAGCCGCTGCTGGCTTCCCGATGCGTGCCCAGCCGCACCAGCGTAAAACCGCAGCGTTGCCAGAAGCGCCACAGCTCAGGCGTATAGCCAAAACTCACCGAGAGATAATCCCGGTCCGCAGCCTGCGACGCCGCCCGGGCCACCAGCCGCTGCCCCAGCCCTTCGCGCTGGCGAGCCGGATGCACGGCAATACGGCTGATACGCAGGCCCGTCAACGTAGCCGCCAGGGGGCTACCGCCGTGCGCCGCCAGCGACTGCGCCACCAGATTGCCGCGCGGACGGCGATAGCCGGCCCACACCGCCAGGCTAAGCGGCGGCTCAAGACCGCCCTCCTCCACCAGCCATAGCGCCCCGGCGATGCGCTCCCCGCCGCGGGCGCAGGTAAAATGCTGCCCCGGCGCATCCATCATGCGCCGGAGGTCCAGCGGCGACGTGCGATAGTGGGCCCCGGAGAGCAGCTGATATATCGCTTCCGGTAACGCAGGCTGTCGCCGCCAGCGCTTCTGGCTGACGCTTTCCAGCACGATATCGCCGCCTGGCGCGTGCTGAAAGGTCTCGTCGTTGAACAGCAGCAGCCGCGCAATCGCCGCCTCCAGCGGGCAGCCGCTTGCCCAACGGATGGGCGTCGTCAGGCTAAACTGCCGTAAGTGCGCAAAACTGGCGCAAAACTTAAGCAAAAAGCCGCGTCCCGTCCCCTCGTACCCCTGAACGGTAGTGGTCAACAGCGTCCTCGGGAAGCGGGAGACCAGCTGGCGCAGCAGCGGCCCGGGGATGGCCGCGGCTTCATCGACAATCAGCCATCCGGCGGTGCAGCCGGAAGCCAGCAGTGCGTCGGGGGCCATAAAGCGGAAAGCCTCCCCGGCGAATGTCGCCATCACCTCCGCTGCTCCCCGCGCCGGTGCCGTGACGATGGCATCTCCCCCCAGATGGCGAATAAGCATCCCCGCGAGCGCGGACTTGCCTCGCCCGCGCTCGGCGGTTAGCGCCGCAATACCGGGAGGGAACCGGGCCAGTTCGGCAAGCACGGCAGCCTGCTCCGCCTGCGGATGTCCGTCGGCGGGATGCCATGGTGGGCGCACGGGTAACGCGGGCACCGCAAGTTCATTGCCCTGCCGCCAGAGAATGGACGCGTTATCCGCACTAATCTGTTGGCAAAAACGATAAACAAAATTCGGCGTAGGGATGGGGTCGGGAGCGTCGCTCCAGCGCAGGGAATCCGCATCAGGACGGGCCGGCCATTGGGCGAAGTCGGGGGTGAGCAATACCAGCCAGCTACCGGCGCGTAGCGTACCGGCTAACGCGGCGAAAGCGGCAACATCAAAACCCTCGCGGGCATCGAAAAAAGCGTGCTGGAATTCGCGGCCCAGCAGCGATTTCAGGGCAGCAGACGAGACGTACGGCTCGGGCATCGGACGCTGGCCAACCCACAGTCCGTCTCCGGCCAGCGCTGTGCGTATTTGTTGCGCCTGAAGCTGAGTCCAGGCATCGTCGCCGCTGAGAACCAGCAGACGACGAATACCTTCGCGCGCCATCTGCGCCGTCAGGTGACGCAGTTCATCCATGACAGAAGAGCATTACAGCGCGTTGCCGAAGGTGTTGCACTGCGCCGGGTCGCCGCTATCGAAGCCGCGTTTAAACCAGGTGTAGCGCTGCTGCGACGTTCCGTGGGTAAAGCTGTCCGGCACGACGCGCCCCTGGCTCTGCTGCTGCAGGCGATCGTCGCCAATCGCCTCTGCGGCGTTCAGCGCTTCCTGCAGATCGCCGGTCTCCATGTAGTCCTGCTTCTGCATGTTGTAGCCCCAGACGCCGGCAAAACAGTCCGCCTGTAGCTCCATTTTTACCGACAGACGATTCGCTTCCGCCTGCGAAGCGTTTTGCTGTAGCTGACGCACTTTCGATTCAATACCCAACAGCTTTTGTACGTGATGGCCAACCTCGTGGGCGATAACGTAGCCCTGGGCGAAATCGCCGCCGGCGCCAAGCTTGTTTCTCATCTCATCGTAGAATGACAGGTCGATATACACCGTGCTGTCCGCCGGGCAGTAAAAAGGCCCCATGACCGATTGACCAGTGCCGCAGGCGGTCCGCGTCGCGCCGCGGTACATCACCAGTTTGGGCTGCGGATACTGACGGCCCATATCTTTAAAAATAGCGCCCCAGGTATCTTCCGTGTCCGCCAGAATCACCTTCGTGAATTTCGCGGCCTCTTCATCCTGCGGGCTAATGGAGCGTTGGGTGGTTTGCTGTTGAGATACCGGCTCGCCGGTCAGCATGCCGGTTAAATCCACGCCGTAATAGCCCGCCACCAGAACAATAATCAGCAGTACAATACCGCCTTTACCGCTGGGGAGACGAAAACCGCCTCCACCGCCCATCGGTGAACCAGATTGACCACGACGATCTTCCACATTGTCGCTCTCGCGACGTCCTTGCCAGCGCATAAGCACCTCAATTCATCATATTAACCAATGAATAAGATCGTAGGCGGTTCAGCGGAGGATTACCACAGGAAACAGCAAGAAGAGCGCCAGAAGAAGAAAACTTCTCCTGGCGTAGGGGATTAGTCGAGCTTCACGCCCAGGCGATGAGCGACTTCTTCGTAGGCTTCAATCAGGCCGCCAAGGCTCTGGCGGAAGCGGTCTTTGTCCATTTTATCCATGGTCTTTTTATCCCACAGACGGCTGCCGTCCGGAGAAAATTCATCCCCCAGCACCACTTCGCCTTTGAACAAACCGAACTCCAGCTTGAAGTCCACCAGGATCAGGCCCGCATCGTCAAACAGCTTTTTCAGCACATCGTTAGCTTTGTAGGTCAGCTCCTGCATACGCGCCAGGTTCTCTTTGCTCACCCAGCCAAAGGTTTCGCAGTAGGATTCGTTGACCATCGGGTCGTGCATGGCGTCGTTCTTCAGGAACAGGTCGAACAGCGGCGGGTTCAGTTCGATGCCCTCTTCAATCCCTAAGCGTTTCACCAGCGAACCGGCGGCGCGGTTACGTACCACGCACTCCACCGGCACCATATCCAGCTTTTTAACCAGACACTCGGTATCGGACAACAGCGCTTCCATCTGGGTCGGGATACCCGCTTCCGCCAGCTTGCTCATAATGAAATGGTTGAACTTGTTGTTCACCATGCCTTTACGATCGAACTGCTCAATGCGAGCGCCGTCCCCTGCTGACGTATCGTTACGGAATTCGAGTATCAACAGATCCGGGTTTTCGGTGCTGTATACCGTCTTCGCTTTACCACGATACAACTCAGCTTGCTTTTGCATCTTTGTCACTCCAGTGATGATTAACGATAAAAATTTGTGCTTTTCTGCCGACGCACACGTTTGCGTCACTATACATTAAAAAGGGCCGGATTGCTCCAGCCCTGTTAATTACTTACTTAATGCAGCCTGGAATACGGCGACCAGGGCATCATTTTGCGACTGCGTCAGCGTATGGCCTTTCGGGTCGATGAACTGCAGACTGCTGCGGTTATCGAGGTCCCCGACCTGCAGTTTATAATCGCCGGAAACCAGCTGCGGGTCGCGGGCGCCCAGATCGGTCCAGCCGCTGTCGGAAAGCGGTTTGTAGGTGACGGAGAAGCTGCCCTGAGAACGAGAGCTATCGGTGACCTTCATGCCCACTTTTTCCAGCGCGCCCGGCAGGCGTTGCCACACCAGGTTAAACGGCGCGCGAACGATCAGCATCGGCAGGCCGGTATCATCAGCGCCGCTCTGCACGTCGAAGGTCGCCCCGGCGTTTTTCTGCGCGGCGTTCTGCGCGCTGGTGGCGTTCAGATCCAGACCTTCGGAGATGACGTTCAGCATGGCGGTACTGTAGCGCTGCAGTGAAGCCGGATCGGCAACAGGTTTACCCGCCTGCTCCAGATTCACCAGCTTCACGATCACCGCCTGCTGATAGCCCTGCTGCTTAACTGAGATTTGATAGCGACCACGGTACTGCTGGTCTTCATCGAGGCGATTCCATTCGACCCAGTCGGTATTCAGCGTCTGGCTGGCATCGTCGCGTTTCGCGATAGTGTAGTTTTTCGACTGCACGATGCTTGCCACCTGCGCCCAAAGCGAACCGCTGCGCCCGTTTTCCACCATCAGCGTCGCGGTATCACCGCTGAACTGCGTACGCGCGCCGCTGACCAGCGCCAGTGGCTGGGCCGGCGGACGAATGTCCAGGGCTTTGCCAGTGTTACCGGTGCTGGTCGCAACCGGAATATTATAATCACCCACCTGAATCGGCAGGATCATCCCTGCTGGCGCGTGAAGTTCACTAAGCGGCGTAGCCTGCAAATAGGCCTCGTCGCCGCTCACCTGACGCTTGTAGCGCGAGTCAGAACTACAGGCCGCGAGGAGTAGAACCAGCGAAACACCCGCAACCTTCGCCAGGCGCGACTTCTGTACTGAGTAAGCCATCAAATCTCCCTAAACTTTACAGCAAACCGGCATGCTTCAGCGCTGCGGTCACGACCTTAATACCGTTTTCGGTAATCGGGGTCATCGGCAGGCGTAGCGTATCGGTCGCCACAAGACCCAACGCCTTACAGGCCCATTTGACCGGGATAGGGTTGGGTTCGACAAATAATTTGGTATGCAATGGCATCAGACGCTGGTTAATCGCACGAGCTTCGGCAAATTGACCTGCTAGCGCCAGTCGGCACATCTCGGCCATTTCGCGCGCCGCAACGTTTGTCGTTACGGAAATCACGCCATGACCGCCAAGCTGCATAAAGTCCATTCCGGTCGCGTCATCGCCGCTCAGCAGAATAAAGTCATCTGAAACCAGCTCTTTGATCTGATGAACGCGGCTTAAGTTCCCCGTTGCTTCCTTAATACCGATAATATTTTTAATTTCCGCCAGACGACCAACGGTTTCAGGCAGCATATCGCAACCGGTACGGGACGGCACATTATACAGGATTTGCGGCAGGTCAGTATGTTCTGCGATAGCTTTAAAGTGTTGGAACAGCCCTTCCTGGGTCGGACGGTTGTAATACGGCGTTACCGTCAGGCAGCCAACCACGCCGCTATCGTTAAATCGCTTGGTCAGGCTAATCGCCTCTGCGGTTGCATTTGCACCGGTACCGGCAATGACCGGGATACGCCCGTCGGCCAGCTCCAGCGTCTGCATCACCACATCACCATGCTCTTCATGGCTCAATGTTGCGGACTCTCCGGTAGTCCCTACCGAAACGATCGCCGAGGTTCCGCTGGCGACATGATAATCAATCAGTTTTTTCAGGCTTGACCGGCAGACATTGCCGTTTTCATCCATTGGCGTGACAAGCGCTACAATACTTCCCGTAAACATGGGCCATCCTCAGAGCATAAGTGGGACAAGATTCTCAATGTTACGTTTGGAGTCGTAATAAAAGCAAGAGACCCGATGCCATCAGGGATGTTGTATGCCGGTTTTTTTTATGCTTTCCTAACGTTACCTCACCTTTTTAAAGGAAGAACAGGTTTGACAGCCTCATTACAACACTATCTGGTTATTACCGCGTTGGGTGCTGACCGCCCAGGCATCGTGAATACGATCACTCGTCACGTCAGCAGCTGCGGCTGTAATATTGAAGACAGTCGGCTGGCCATGCTTGGCGATGAGTTTACGTTTATCATGCTGCTTTCCGGCTCGTGGAATGCAATTAACCTGATTGAATCCACTCTGCCGCTGAAAGGCGCCGAGCTGGATCTGCTTATCGTGATGAAGCGTACAACCGCGAGGCCACCTCAGGCGATGCAGAACACCGTCTGGGTTCAGGTTGAGGTGCCGGATTCGCCGCATATCATTGAGCGGTTTACGGCGCTGTGCGATACGTGGAAAATGAACATTGCCGAGCTGGTTTCCCGCACTCAGCCCGGAGCGAACGACGAGTCAGCACAGCTTTTTATTCAAATCACCGCCCACAGCCCGACTACGCAAAATGCATCAAATATCGAACAAGCGTTCAAAGCCCTATGTACAGAACTGAATGCACAAGGCAGTATTAACATTGTTAATTATTCACAGCATGATGAACAGGATGGAGTTTGAGTGATGAACCCACTGAAAGCCGGTGATATTGCACCGAAATTTAGCTTACCGGACCAGGACGGCGAGGAAGTAAATTTGACCGACTTCCAGGGACAGCGTGTTCTGGTTTATTTTTATCCGAAAGCCATGACCCCGGGCTGCACCGTACAGGCGTGCGGTTTACGCGATAATATGGACGACCTGAAAAAAGCAGGCGTTGAAGTACTGGGTATCAGTACGGATAAACCAGAAAAACTCTCCCGTTTCGCCGAAAAAGAGCTGCTGAACTTCACTCTGCTGTCTGATGAAGATCATCAGGTATGCGAGCAGTTCGGTATCTGGGGTGAAAAAACCTTTATGGGGAAAACCTACGACGGTATCCATCGTATTAGCTTCCTCATCGACGCCAACGGCAAAATCGAACATGTGTTTGATGATTTCAAAACCAGCAATCACCACGACGTGGTGCTGAACTGGCTGAAAGAAAACGCCTGACGCTAAGACAAACGCAAGACGCCGGGTCGTTCTCAACCACCCGGCGTCTTTTTTTAGGGCATTCCTTGCGGCTTCGCGCTAATGCTCGTCTTCCACTATCAGGCCATCCGGCCAGGCGTGCACCACCGCTTTGATGAGCGTCGCCAGCGGGATAGCGAAGAACACGCCCCAGAATCCCCACAGACCGCCAAAAATAACCACCGACAGAATAATGACCAGCGGATGCAGGTTAACGGCTTCCGAGAAGAGTACCGGCACCAGCAGGTTGCCGTCCAGCGCCTGAATAATCAGGTACACCGCAAACAGGCTCCAGAACTCGGTTCCCGCGCCAAACTGGAACAACGCCACGCCCACCACCGGAATGGTGACCACAAACGCGCCGATATAGGGGATTAATACCGAGAACCCCACCAGCACCGCCAGCAGCAGCGAATAGTTAAGGCCAAAAAGGATAAAGCCAATCCACGTCGCTACGCCGACGACGATCATCTCCAGCACCTTACCGCGAATATAGTTGGTAATTTGCTGGTTCATCTCTTTCCACACCTGCCCGGCCAGGCCGCGGTTGCGCGGCAGCACCCGGCGCACGGCATTAAGCATCTGCTCTTTATCTTTCAGCAGAAAGAAAACCATCAGCGGCACCAGCACCAGGTAGACCGCCAGGGTCAGCAGCCCGACCAGGGAGGCCAGCGAATATTTCACCACCGAGTCGCCGACGGTTAACATGCGGCTGCGCATATTCTCCGCCATCGCGTCGATAATGCCGGCATCCATTAAGGCCGGATAACGGCGCGGCACCGTGGCGGCGAAATCGGAAAGTTTATTCAGCATCCCGGGCATATCGCGAATCAGATAAATGCCCTGCTGCCAGGCAACCGGCATCACCACAAACGCCATCAGCAGCAGAATGCCGACGAACAGAATCAGAACGACCGAGGTGGCCCAGGTACGTGAAAACCCGATACGCTCCAGTCTGACGGTGGGCCACTCCAGCAGATAGGCCAGAACAATCGACACTAACAAAGGTGCCAGCAGGCCGCTGAAGAAAAACATAATGCCGAACCCAGCCAGCAAAATGACCAGCAGCGCTATCGCCTCCGGGTCGCTGAACCGACGACGGTACCACTGCATTAACATCTGGAGCATAAAACCCTTCCCTGAAGAGCGGAGCTGTAACAATCTCAGGAATTGTATCGAAATGTCACAAAAAAGACTTCGCTTTTTATGGGTAAAACCACAAACATTACTGGCCGGATGAATATCATATTTGCAACGCCGCGAACGACGGCTAAACTCGCTGGACCTGCTTGCGGTCAGGGAACATTACGCCGCACAATCGGTCAAACTGGCACACCTACATTACAGGACAGAGGTTATGTTCAGGCAGTTGAAGAAAACGCTGGTGGCGACCGTCATAGCGTCGCTGACGCTGGGTTCAATATTACCTGCTTTTGCCGATACCGCAGACACTCTGCCGGACATGGGCACCTCCGCAGGAAGCACGCTCTCCATCGGCCAGGAAATGCAGATGGGAGATTACTACGTGCGCCAGCTGCGCGGCAGCGCGCCGTTAATCAACGATCCGCTGCTGGTGCAGTATATTAACGGTTTAGGCATGCGCCTGGTGTCGCACGCCAATTCCGTTCGCACCCCGTTCCACTTTTATCTGATTAATAACGATCAAATAAACGCCTTTGCTTTCTTCGGCGGTAACGTCGTACTGCACTCGGCACTGTTCCGCTATTCAGATAACGAAAGCGAGCTGGCGTCAGTAATGGCGCACGAAATTTCTCACGTCACCCAGCGCCATCTCGCCCGCGCGATGGAAGACCAAAAGCGTAACGCTCCGCTGACCTGGGTCGGCGCGCTGGGGTCGATTCTGCTGGCGATGGCCAGCCCGCAGGCCGGAATGGCCGCGCTGACCGGCACCCTGGCGGGCAGCCAGCAGGGGCTGATCAGCTTTACTCGTCAAAACGAAGAAGAGGCCGACCGCATTGGCATTCAGGTCCTTCAGCGCTCCGGGTTCGACCCGCAGGCAATGCCGGCGTTTATGGGTAAGCTGCTCGACGAGTCGCGCTACTCGACCCGGCCGCCGGAAATGCTGCTGACCCACCCCTTACCGGAAAGCCGTCTCGCCGACGCCCGTAACCGCGCCAATCAGATGCGCCCGGTTGTCGTGCAGTCCTCCGCTGACTTCTACCTGGCGAAGGCCAGAACGCTGGGCATGTACACCTCCGGCGATAATAAGCTGGGCAATGACCTGCTGAGCAGCTGGGAAAAAGGCAATATTCGCCAACAGCACGCCGCCCAATACGGCCGCGCGCTGCTGGCAATGGGCAACAACAACTACGATCTGGCGCGCAAAACGCTGCAGCCGCTGCTGAGCGCCGAACCGCAGAACGCCTGGTACCTTGACCTGGCGACCGATATCGATCTCGGGCAAAAGAGAGCCACCGACGCGATTAATCGCCTGAAGAGCGCCCGCGAGCTGCGTACTAATCCGGTGCTGCAGCTCAACCTCGCCAACGCCCTGCTGGAAGGCGGGCAGCCGGGGGAAGCGGCGACGATCCTTAACCGCTATACCTTCAATAATAAAGATGACGTCAATGGTTGGGATTTGCTGGCGCAAGCGGAAGCTAAACTGGGAAATCGCGATCAGGAGCTGGCAGCCCGAGCGGAAGGCATGGCGCTGGTTGGCCGACTCGATCAGGCCATTACCCTGCTCAGCAGCGCCAGCTCACAGGTAAAATTAGGCAGTCTGCAGCAGGCCCGCTACGATGCGCGTATCGATCAGCTGCGTCAGCTGCAGGAACGCTTCAAACCGTACCAGAAAATGTAAGGAGACCTCATGTCCGATACGGTCAAAATCTATCACAACCCGCGCTGCTCCAAGAGTCGCGACACGCTGAGCCTGCTGAAGGCTAACGGCATCGACCCCGAAGTGGTGCTCTATCTGGAGACGCCGCCGGATGCCGCCACGCTGCGCCAGCTGCTGAAGATGCTGGGGATGGCCAGCGCGCGCGACTTAATGCGCCAGAAAGAAGATCTCTATAAATCCCTCGATCTCGCTAACCCGCAGCTTAGCGAAGATGCGCTGATCCAGGCGATGGTTGATAATCCAAAGCTGATTGAACGGCCTATCGTCGTTAGCCACGGCGAGGCCCGTATCGGTCGCCCGCCGGAGCAGGTTCTGGAAATCGTTAACTAAGTTGTTGATCCTCAGGCCGCGGCCCGCTAAAGCTTGAGGATCTCTTTCACGAAAGGAATGGTCAGCTTGCGCTGGGCGGTAATGGAAGCGCGATCGAGCTGATCGAGCGTCATAAACAGCGAACGCATTTCGCGATCCAGCCGCTTAAGCAGGAACCGACAGACGTCTTCCGGCATTTCGAAACCGCGCAGTCTGGCGCGAAGCTGAAGCGCCTGGAGCTTGTCTTCATCCGACAGCGGCTGCAGCTTGTAGATTTGCCCCCAGTCAAGACGCGAAGCCAGATCCGGCAGGCCAAGCTTGAGCTGGCGCGGCGGTCGGTCGCCGGTAATCAACAGCCGGGTTTTACCGGACTCGAGAATGCGGTTGTAGAGGTCGAAAATCGCCATTTCCCACAGTTCATCGCCCGCTACGCACTCAATATTATCGATACAAACCAGCGACAGGTGCTCCATCCCGTCCAGCACTTCAGGAACAAACCACGTCCGTTTATCCAGGGGTACGTAGCCCACCGCATCGCCGCGCTGGGAGAGCTCCGCGCAGGCCGCGTGCAGGAGATGGCTGCGCCCCGCCCCTTCGCGTGACCAGATGTAGATGTATCCGCTATGTTCCTGCCGCAGCACGTTCTGAAGGGCGGCAAGAAGAGAAGGGTTATCGCCCGGCCAGAAACTCGCGAAAGTTTCATCATCGGGAAGATACAGTGGCAAAGAGAGCTGTGCCGGTGCGTTCAGATGGACCTCAACATAGGCTTGCAGAAAAACGCGGAGAGTTTAGCACAGAAATACGCAAGGAGAGAACCGGGCAGGATCGCCGCCCGGTATAAGGATCAATGTTTTGCTTCTTCGCTATCCGCGGCGTCGAGAACCACCTCTTCCGGACGCAGCACGCTAATCAGTTTGAAGATCAGGCTCAGCCCGACGCCAACGATGGTCGCCAGCGCCATGCCTTTCAGCTCGGCGGCGCCGATATGCACTTTTGCCCCGCTGACGCCGATGATCAGGATAACGGAGGTCAGAATCAGGTTCTGCGCCTTGTTGTAATCGACTTTAGATTCGATCAGCACGCGAATACCCGAAGCGCCGATAACCCCGTACAGCAGCAGCGAGACGCCGCCCATTACCGGCAGCGGGATAATCTGGATCGCCGCCGCCAGCTTGCCGACACAGGAGAGCAGAATCGCGATGATCGCCGCGCCGCCGATAACCCAGGTGCTGTAGACGCGGGTGATCGCCATCACGCCAATGTTCTCGCCGTAGGTGGTGTTTGGCGTGGAGCCAAAGAAGCCGGAGATCACCGTAGACAGGCCGTTGGCAAACATTGAACGATGCAGGCCCGGATCGCGGATCAGATCTTTTTTGACGATATTGGCCGTGACTACCAGATGTCCAACGTGCTCGGCGATCACCACCAGCGCGGCGGGGAGAATGGTGAAAATCGCAAACCATTCAAAGCGCGGGGTGTAGAAGGTCGGCAGCGCGAACCAGTGGGCCTCGGCGATGGGCGTGGTATCGACGACGCCCATCACGAAGGAGAGCGCGTAGCCGACCAGGACGCCGATTAAAATCGGGATAATCGCCAGGAAACCGCGGAACAGCACCGAACCGAAAACCGTCACCGCCAGCGTCACCATCGAAATAATAATGGTTTTGCTGTCCGGCGATTGCCCGTCAGCGGGCAGCAGACCGGCCATATTCGCCGCCACGCCCGCCAGCTCCAGGCCGATAACTGCGACAATCGCGCCCATCGCCGCCGGCGGGAACATCACGTCCAGCCAGCCGGTTCCGGCTTTTTTGACAATAAAGGAGACGATGCAAAACAGTACGCCGCACATGATAAAGCCGCCGAGAGCGACTTCGTAGCCCAGCGGCAGCAGAAGCAGCACCGGGGAGATAAACGCAAAGCTCGATCCAAGATAAGCCGGAATTTTGCCTTTGCAGATGAAAAGATATAACAGCGTTCCGATGCCGTTAAACAGCAGTACCGTGGCCGGGTTGATATGGAACAGAACGGGCACCAGTACCGTTGCGCCAAACATGGCGAACAGATGTTGCAAACTAAGCGGGATTGTCTGTAAAAGCGGCGGTCTTTCACTCACCCCGATAGCACGGCGCGTCATGGCATTTTCCTCTGAGAGTCGTTTGTTGATTGCTGTTGGTGTGTTTTATTCAAAAAAAAGCCGACTCTCAAAGTCGGCTTTTTCTACTTCATCATTTATTTCGTACCAAAAATCTTATCGCCGGCGTCGCCGAGTCCCGGAATAATGTATCCGTGCTCGTTCAGGCCCTGGTCGATGGACGCGGTGTACAGCTCAACGTCCGGATGCGCTTTCTCCAGCGCGGCGATGCCTTCCGGCGCCGCCACCAGAACCAGCACCTTAATGCTGGAGCAGCCCGCTTTTTTCAGCAGGTCGATGGTGGCGATCATGGAGCCGCCGGTCGCCAGCATCGGGTCAACCACCAGCGCCATGCGTTCGTCGATGTTGGATACCAGCTTCTGGAAGTAAGGCACCGGCTCAAGGGTCTCTTCGTTACGATAGATGCCCACCACGCTGATACGCGCGCTCGGCACGTGCTCAAGCACGCCTTCCATCATCCCCAGACCCGCGCGCAGAATCGGCACTACGGTAATTTTCTTGCCTTTGATCTGCTCAATTTCTACCGGGCCGTTCCAGCCTTCGATGGTGACTTTTTCGGTCGCCAGATCGGAAGTAGCTTCATAAGTCAGTAAGCTGCCAACTTCTGAGGCGAGTTCACGGAAGCGTTTGGTGCTGATGTCGTGCTCACGCATCAGGCCCAGCTTGTGTTTGACGAGTGGGTGTTTCACTTCCACGATCTTCATTCTCTTTCTCCTCTGAGGGGCAGCCACAAAAAAAATCGCCGGATTATACCGCCTTTTTCCTTTTACGCCATAGCCGATATGTTTGACCGGGATCAACCAAAATGCTTTACGCTGCCTGAGCCAGTATAAGACAAAATAAAAAAACCCCGCGAAGGCGGGGCTGAATGGGGCTTTACGGCCGTTTATAGATTTTCGCCGTTGCTGCCGATAACCTGCTGATACCAGGCAAAAGATTTCTTACGGCTACGTGCCAGCGTACCGTTGCCCTCATTATCTTTATCCACGTAGATAAAGCCGTAGCGTTTTTTCATCTCACCGGTTCCCGCGGAAACCAGGTCGATACAGCCCCACGGGGTATAGCCCATCAGGTCGACGCCATCCTCAACAACCGCTTTTTTCATCTCGGCGATATGGGCGGAAAGGTAGTCAATACGATACTGGTCATCCACCGAGCCGTCCTCTTCGCGCACGTCGATGGCGCCAAAGCCGTTCTCCACAATAAACAGCGGCAGCTGGTAATGGTCCCAGAACCAGTTCAGGGAGTAGCGCAGCCCGACCGGATCAATCTGCCAGCCCCAGTCTGACTTCTGCACGTACGGGTTGGAAACCAGACTCTTGCTTTCATCGTAATCCAGCTGCGGATTATCATCCGTTGCTTTTGTGGCGAACGACATATAGTAGCTAAAGCCGATATAGTCGACGCAGCCCTGAGTCAGCGCCACGCGGTCTTCTTCGGTGATGTCCAGCGCAAAACCGCGACGCTCGAAGTAGTTCAGCAGGTGCTGCGGATAGCGGCCGCGCACATGAACGTCGGTAAACCAGTAGCGGCGATGCATGGCGTTCATCGCCATCATCATGTCGTTGGGCGCGCAGCTCAGCGGGTAAATCGGACACATGGCGATCATGCAGCCAATCTGCAATGACGGGTTAATTTCGCGGGCGGCTTTAACCGCCAGCGCGCTGGCGACCAGCTCATAGTGCGCCGCCTGAAACATGACCGGCTCGCGGTCCTCCCCCGGCAGATATTTCAGTCCGGAGTTGGTGAACGGCGCAAAATCTTCGTGGAAGTTGGCCTGGTTATTGATCTCATTGAAGGTCATCCAGTACTTCACTTTGTGCTGGTAGCGGGTAAATACCACCCGGGCAAAGCGGACGAAGAAATCAATCAGTTTACGGTTACGCCAGCCGCCGTACTCCGTCACCAGATGGTACGGCATTTCGAAGTGGGAGAGCGTAATCACCGGCTCAATACCGTGCTTCAGGCACTCATCGAACAGGTCGTCGTAAAACTGCAGCCCGGCCTCGTTAGGTTCTTGCTCATCGCCCAGCGGAAAGATGCGCGTCCAGGCAATGGAGGTGCGGAAGCATTTGAAGCCCATTTCGGCAAACAGGCGAATGTCATCTTTATAGCGATGATAAAAATCGATCGCTTCGTGGTTGGGGTAGTTTTTCCCCGGCAGCACGCCATCGGTGATTTCGCGCGGTACGCCGTGCGCGCCTGCGGTCATCACGTCGGCGACGCTCACCCCTTTACCGCCCTCTTTCCAGCCGCCTTCCAGCTGATGCGCCGCCACCGCGCCGCCCCACAGAAAACCTTCTTTAAATCCGGACATGTTCTCTCCCTATGCGCAGTCGCCGCTCTGCGACCGGTATTGCTGATTGAAATGGTAAACCGCGCCTACCAGCCCGGCATCGTTGCCGTGGCTGACGGTGTCGATATATTCCGCAATGCCAAACCAGGCCAGATGTTCGCGCAGCAGCGCCAGAAAGCCCGGTCGTTCCACAATCCCGCCGCCGATCAAAATCGTTTGCGGGTCGAATAAGTTGACGAGGTTGTAAAGCCCGGTACCCAGGCCGTTAAAGAATTCAGCGACCAGACGTCGACAGGTGGCGTCGCCCGCATCGTAGCGGTCAAAAATCTCTTCGCCAGTGACGTCATCCAGCGCCTTGCCGATATGTTCAGCGTAGCGATGGCGCAGCACGCGCAGCGTGCAGTTTTCGTTCATCGAATAGCGCCGCACATCGCGGGTGCCCGGACGCGCGGTTTGCATATAGCCGAACTCGCCGGCGCGGAAGCGCGCGCCGTGGACCAGCTGGTTATTACAGAAAATCGCCCCGCCGATGCCGGTGCCGATGGTCAGGACCAGAAAGTTGCTCATGTCGGCGGCTTTCCCCCGCCAGCGCTCGGCCAGCAGCACGCAGTTGGCATCATTCTCAATGGCCACGGGCAGGCGAACCTGCTGCTCAAGCCAGCGTTTGATGGCGAAGTTATCGAATTTACGGATGGCGCCGCCCATTTCGATAAAGCCGGTGTGCGGGTTAACGTAGCCGGGCGCGCTGATTGCCACCCCTTCACACGCCGGGTGAGCGGCGATCCACGCCAGCATCGCCTGCAGGATCTGGTCGCCGTCGCTGTCGACGATGTTCTGCTTTCCTTTCTCCAGCAGCGTGCCTTCGCGCGTCATTACCCCCATTTTTAACGCCGTGCCACCGATATCAAATGCGGCAATGTTCATCCTCAGCTTTCCTCCAGAATCCATCACATTCGCGGTTTATCTCTCCAGAAATCAGGAAAGAAACCGGTTTCACTGGCATGATGATTATTCCCGACAACGCTGGCAAGCAGAAGAATGTACCCGGTTTCATTTTCGTGAACAGTATCAAATTTGCGCACTTAACGGCCGTTTTGCATCGGCTGCAAAGCAGGCTCGCAAACGTTTGCTATCCCTGTTAGAATTGCGCCGTTTTTTATTGCTACCGCAAACGCGTGGAGACTTCGCAGTGACCGATAAAACCTCTCTCAGCTATAAAGATGCCGGCGTGGATATTGATGCAGGCAACGCTCTCGTCGACCGTATTAAGGGCGTGGTGAAGAAAACCCGCCGCCCGGAAGTGATGGGTGGACTGGGCGGATTCGGCGCGCTGTGCGCGCTGCCGCAGAAGTATCGCGAACCGGTTCTGGTCTCCGGCACCGACGGCGTCGGCACCAAGCTGCGTCTGGCGATGGACCTCAAGCGTCACGACACTATCGGTATCGACCTGGTCGCTATGTGCGTAAACGACCTCGTGGTTCAGGGCGCAGAGCCGCTGTTCTTCCTTGATTACTACGCGACCGGCAAACTGGATGTCGATACTGCGTCGAGCGTAATCAGCGGCATTGCCGAAGGTTGTCTGCAGTCAGGCTGCGCGCTGGTGGGCGGCGAGACGGCGGAAATGCCCGGCATGTACCACGGCGAAGATTATGACGTGGCCGGTTTCTGCGTTGGGGTGGTAGAAAAATCAGAAATTATCGACGGCAGCAAAGTGGCCGATGGCGACGTGCTGGTGGCGCTGGCTTCCAGCGGCCCGCACTCTAACGGCTACTCTCTGGTGCGCAAAATTATCGAAGTCAGCGGCGTTGATCCGCAAACCACCGATCTCAACGGTAAGCCGCTGGCCGACCATCTGCTGGCGCCGACCCGCATTTATGTGAAATCCGTACTCGACCTGATCGCCAACGTTGACGTGCACGCCATCGCCCACCTGACCGGCGGCGGCTTCTGGGAAAACATCCCGCGCGTGCTGCCGGACAACACCCAGGCGGTCATTGATGAATCCTCCTGGCAGTGGCCGGACGTGTTCAACTGGCTGCAAACCGCGGGTAACGTTAGCAGCCACGAAATGTATCGCACCTTTAACTGCGGCGTCGGCATGGTCATCGCGCTGCCGGCGGAAGCGGCGGATAAAGCCATTGCCTTCCTGAACGACAAAGGTGAAAGCGCGTGGAAAATAGGGTATATCAAAGCCTCTGATTCCGAACAGCGTGTGGTCATTGAATGAAAAACATCGTGGTGCTGATTTCCGGTAACGGTAGCAACCTGCAGGCGATTATTGACGCCTGCGCCCGGAAAAAAATCAACGGCACCCTGCGTGCAGTCTTCAGCAACAAGGCCGACGCGTTCGGCCTTGAGCGCGCGCGCGCGGCCAATATTCCGGCTCACGCGCTCGCCGCCAGCCAGTTTGCCAACCGGGAAGCTTTCGACCGCGAGCTGATGCACGAGATCGATGCTTACGCGCCGGATCTGGTGGTTCTCGCCGGCTACATGCGTATTCTTAGCCCGGCTTTTGTCGCCCACTACCAGGGGCGCATGCTGAATATCCACCCTTCCCTGCTGCCAAAATATCCGGGGCTGCACACCCATCGTCAGGCGCTGGAAAATGGCGATGAGGAGCACGGGACGTCGGTGCATTTTGTGACCGATGAGCTGGACGGAGGTCCGGTGGTTCTGCAGGCAAAGGTGCCGGTTTTCGCTGAAGATACCGAGGACGACATTACCGCCCGCGTACAGGCGCAGGAACACGATATCTATCCCCTGGCTATCAGCTGGTTTGTCGATGGCCGCCTGCGCGCGGAAGGAAACGAAGCCTGGCTTGATGATGTTCCTCTTCCACCGCAGGGATATGCGGCAGAAGAGTAAACTTTCCCGCCTCTGGCGTCCGCTGGAGGCGTTTTTCATTAGCTCAGGTTTCCCGCACGGATGACCGCTCGCATTTTTCCAGACACAGCGCTTGCGTATTCCAGCCTGCCGGTAGGGGAACTGGACGCTGCCAATCAAGTTCTCTGATGACTAAATCGGAAACCCCCTGCGCAAACAGGACGGGTAGCCCTCCGGGATAGGGTTCGACTCCCCAGGCCTTTCCCGTTTCTGGGTTGAGGCACCAGGCGTTATCGATACCCATTCCTGTTGGCGAAAGAGGATTACACGGCGGACGAATATCATAATTCCCCTGCCGACCGTGGCAATGCAGTCGCTGGGTAAGCTGAATACTCTCGAGTCGTATTCGGTTGATCATGGAAGGGGTTTCACTGTGCATATTGATGGCGCCTTCACATTCTCCGCAAAGCCCACGAAACTGGATTTGCGTAATCTCACCGGGCTCGATCTGCGGATTCCTGCGGCGCGCGGAGAGGAAAATCGGGTCCGCCTCCCCCCAGTGACAGGCTGGCGCCGCCACACACTCAAAAGTCATGCTGGTAAAGAGCATTCTTCGTAGCCGGCCGCCATCTCGTGAAATCAGGCCGATACCGCGATTCGAATCATAGATAGTGCAGTTGCTGACCACAATATCTTCAATATCTTGCCAGGTTTCCGTGCCGATTTTAAAAGCGCAGCTTTTTGAGCGCAGGGTACAATTGACGATCGTCACCTGACGTAAAGGACGTTGGATAGCCGCCGGTTTATCGGTGGTTTTCAGACAAATTGCATCGTCCGCCGCACTAAAAAAACTATTAGCAACGTGTACCTGCTGACAGCTATCGATATCCAGCGCATCAGTATTTGCCATTGTCAGATCGTTATCGACGGTAATGCCATCCATCACCACCTGTGAACATGAAACAAGATGAATTGTCCACATCGGCGCATGGTGTATACAGATATTTTCCAGCCTGACCCGCTGGCAATTTTCCAGAAGAATCATGCGCGGCCGCTGTTCGGCGGGCGTGCGATAGCCCATATCATCAACCGATGAGGAGAACCAACCATCGGCATTACCGTAAATAGTACCGCCCCCACAAATCGAGATATTTTCGGCATCCTGGGCATAGAGGAAAGCCCGGTCTGAGCACTCTGCGCGGCTTAAGGCCACTGCCTGGGTGAAGTCAGCATAATTATCGCTGACGATGAGTTCTGCACCGGGTGACAACCACAGGCAGGTGTTTGACCCCATGCGTAACCCGCCAAGGTAATATTTTCCACTTTCCACCACCAGCGTACCGCCGCCCGCTTGCGATAAGGTATCCAGCGCTTTTTGAAAAATCTCAGTGTCGCGAGTAATACCATCTGCGTGCGGGCGCCAGTTTGAAAGAAAAATGTTCATAGGATTTCCTGAGATGAAATGGGAATGCTATCTGAACACAGTCATTATCGATCGCCGTAGGGCAAAACAGCATCGACATAAGTAATCTGTCGCCGTTCTCACAACGTCCTTTTTTCCCGCAGTTCATCTGTGATTTCGGACACATTTCTTCTCGCTCCTTCCGCAGAAATAGCGATGGCTATCACATTTCATTTTTTCGCCCGTCCTAATACTGCCGGCCATATCACGCTATTTATTTCATTTAATCCGCTTTCTCCGCCCCGCTCTCAGTTCTTAACAAAAGCGCCTTAATGACGATTCCGCAAAATTTTCACCTCTTTTACTGTGCTACTTCCTCTTTACTGACAGAAGAGACAGGAAAAATGACGAGGACAGTAACGGCACCACGGGAAGTAAAAACACGCAATATTCTCTGCTGGGGGATGGGCGATATCTTCGGCAGCGGGGCAATGACGATCACCGGGCTTTGGCTGCTTTATTTTTATATTGAAGTGGCGGGCCTTTCTCCCGCCGCCGCAGCATCCATTTTTGCGATCGCCAAAATTTGGGATGGCATCACCGACCCGATCATGGGTTATATCACCGACAATATTCGCACGCGCTGGGGGCGACGCCGAATATTCTTTATTATCGGCGCGCCGCTCTCCTTTTGCTTTGCCCTGATGTGGGTAAGCGGTTTTGGCTATGCCTGGTATCTTGGTACTTATTTGTTATTCAGCACCGTTTTTACCCTCTTGATGGTGCCCTACGATACGCTGCCTGCGGAGATGACCTCGCGTTACGATCTGCGTTCAAAAATGTCTGGCGCGCGGATGCTATTTGCCCAGGCGACAGCGTTTTTATCTGCACTTATCCCAGGACAAATTTTGGCGCACGTCGCCGATAAATCGCAGGCATTTTTATATATCGGCCTGGTCTTTTCCGTACTCTTCGCCCTACCGTGGATCTTCGTTTGGCGGGGAACCTGGGAACGGGAGAATCTCCCGCCGCCTTCGGCTCAGCGCGGGATGGGGAAAACAATTATTTCGCTGTATCGAGAAATGGCTTCAACTTTCCGTTTACGTACTTTTCGCATTCACATCATGATGTACGTTGGCGGAGCCGTCGCCCTGGATATTTTCGGCTCGCTGTTTATGCACTATCTTACATATGTACTTCAGGTCGGCGCATCCTTAGCTTCCCAGGCAATGAGCCTGATGACGCTATTTCAATTTTTTGCCATCCCTTTCTTTACCTGGCTTTGTATTCGCATCGGCAACGGCAACGCCTACAAACTGGCAATTGCACTGATTATGTGCGCTCTACTGTGGTTCAGCCAGCTTTCCGCCTCCATTAGCCATTTATCAGGATTCATATTCGGCGGGGCCATCGTGATGGGCATCGCACGCGGCGGAACCTATCTTATCCCATGGAACGTCTACAACTTTTTACCTGATGTGGATGAAGCTTATACCGGCGTCAGACGTGAAGGCATTTACGCGGGCGTCATGATGCTAACGCGCAAATTTTCCCAGGCGCTGGCCCTGTTTATTGTTGGACTGGCGCTGGAGGCGTTTGGCTTTACCAAAGGCGCAGAGTCGCAAGATGCCGCCGCGCTAAACGGCATCTGGTGGGTATTCCTTATCGGACCGGGTTTACTCACTCTGCTGGCGATGTACGGCGCGTTTCGCTTTCGTCTAAGCCAGGAGTGTCATAAGACGCTTACCTTCGAGCTAGAGCGTCTGCGGTCTGGCGGTAAACCCGAAGATGCATCAACGCAGGTACGACAAACCGTAGAGTTGCTTACCGGGCATCCGCATATGAATACCCACTGGCAGCATACAGCTGAAACGACAACGCAAGGGAATCTCTATGTCGCAGAAAATAAGCCATCCTGAAATCATCCGTCTTATCGAAAAACTGATCGATAGCCTCACCGCAATTCAGGATGACAATGGTCAATTCCTGCAGCGCCTGCCTGACGGGCGCGTGATTGATACAAAAGGCTGGGCTGGATGGGAATGGACACATGGTATCGGCTTGTTTGGTCTCTACCGCTACCATGAACTTACCGGCTCATCTCGCGCCAGGCAGATTATTGACGACTGGTTCAGCGCCCGTTTCGCCGAAGGAACGCCGGAGAAGAATATTAATACCGCGATCCCTTTTTTGACGCTTGCCAGTCGCTACCAGCAGGACGCGCGTCACGAATGGCGCGCGTATCTGGAAGTGTGGGGAGATGCGCTTTATCGTCAGATTCCGCGCACTGATGAAGGCTGCATGCAGCATGTCACCTACGAAAACGCGCATTATCAGCAAATCTGGGATGACACCTTGATGATGGCGGTCCTGCCTCTGGCCAGGATTGGGCTTTTATTGCAAAAACCTTACTGGGTAGAAGAAGCAAAATTTCAATTTCTACAGCACATTCACTACCTTACGGATAGAAAAAGTGGTTTATGGTTTCACGGCTGGAATTTCGACGGCAGGCATCATTTTGCCGGTGCCCGATGGGCTCGTGGCAATAGCTGGATAACACTGGCGATTCCTGAACTACTGGAAATGCTCAATCTTGATGAGCATGACGCCTTCTATCGCCAGCTCTGTAACATCCTGCAGGGCCAGGTATCCGCCCTCGCCCGCTGTCAATGTGAAAACGGGCTATGGCCGACGCTATTAGATGATGCAACAAGCTACGCTGAAGCCTCAGCAACAGGGGGATTCGCAGCCGGTATCCTGAAAGCGATACGTCTCGGCTACCTCGACGACAGCTATCTACCCGTTGCCGAACGAGCAATCGCAGGCATTATTGAGCATATCTCGCCGGAGGGAGAATTAACCCAGGTTTCATTTGGCACGGCAATGGGACACGACCTTGACCATTACCGACGAATCCCCCTAACTGCGATGCCATATGGCCAGGCGCTGGCGATGCTCAGCCTGGTCGAGGCTTTATACCGCACGCGTTAATACCTAATGCCTGAGTGCCGATAGTTCGCTACTCAGGCTATCAGCCAGGCTACGAACCCGACCCGCATCGAACATGATATAAAACCCAGGCGATGCTTCGTTCATCTGCTGGCAAAGCATCTCCATTTCGGATGCCCCCTGATACAACGCCTGCACGTTGATATGGCAGATTTCTCTCATACTCCAGCTATTCTCCACCTCACGAGCAAAATGCAGCGTAAAAAAAGCTTTCTGTGCATGCGTGAACAGCTGACAGTAGAGTGCGAGCCCCCGCCATTCATTCTGCCAGAGCCGATAGAGCGCCGTGGGAAACTCGGCATTCTCGGCAAACTCCAGCGCCTGCGCGCATAGCTTCAGGGCATCTGCCGCTACCTCATCCTTCTCTTGCGCAATTCGCGTGAGGTTTTCCATCGATATTTGCGGATCGTCACGCGTGAAGTGGATATCCTTGGCCGACCCCGGCAGCCAGTGATTACGCGCCAGCTGGCTGTACAAACTCCATACTGCCTGACCGTAGCTTTCCGGTAGCTGACTATGGCGGTGAAAAACGTGATCGCGAACATAAATCGCCTGGTAAAGCACCTCCGTTGCCTGCTCAAGTAGCTGCTGAAAACGGCGGGCGACTGTAACATCGGGGCACCAGCCGTAACGCTCAGCCAGCCAGAGATCCAACAGCTGCTCCTGGGTCTTTCCCGCACCATGACCTAACAGCTGGCTACAGGCAAACAGATTGCATTCGCTTAACGTTTCCGGTACCCAGTGGTTATCAACGCTCTCCCAACTGGTTTTGCATATCGCACCGGTGATTCTGGGATTCGCGCTTTGGCACCACAGCAGTCGGCCTTTTAACTCATCAATGCGCAAGAAAGGCATAACGCCCCAGCCCACCTCTTCGCCTGCTAAATCAATATCAACCCAGACGTCTCGCATAGTGACCTGAAGCAGTGCGGGATTATTTGGAAATGCTGGCCAGAAACGTTCTGGCGTTAACTTGATCGATACCGAAACGGTTGGCGGAAGCGGCTCGATAGCATCGAGAACGGTACCAAGATCATCATTACTTGCAGGGAAAACCCGCAAAACCAGATGTTTATTTTGTGCGGTAACCACCTGGCTGAGCGCTTGAAAACAACGGCGATAGAGCACAAAGCTTTGCGACGGTTGCCGGGTATTTTCAGGCTCATCCCTGGCGTTTATATCCCATTTAGGGCGCGTAATCGGCAATAAACCATCGGTGCTGGAAAGCGCAATAATTAGCCCTGTTAAAGCTGGAATTCCCTGACAAACGCCGCGAATTTTGTCTGTCAGCCAGCGGCTCCAGAAATCCACATCAAAAAGGATCCCTTGCTGGTTATCCAGTAGATACTTATGCGACAACAGCAATTCCGTTGGGAAATCCAGCTCTTTTGCCTGTAAATAAAATCGCAGCCCCTGCTCGCGGCAATACATGGCGAGACGATTAAGGTAGATACAGCGCGCTCTCTGCTGGCTGGAAACGCTATCGTTATAGTGGAAAGGCGTATATCCCTTCGGGGACACCAGCTTACCGAAGAGATCTGCCTGCCCCACCACGATAGTATTAAAGCCATGCTGAGAGGCATACCTGACCAGATTGCATACCGATGACCAGTTCCATATATCCTGATTATTCAGTTCTAACGCTCGCGTCTCCCACATGGTTTTGCTCCTGAATCTCACCTTGCCTTGAACATAACGTAAGTCGCGAAAATCGTCTGTTTTTCTTCGCTATATACTGAAAGAAAACAGTCATACTTCTTTGACATAATTGGACATTCAGTGGCAAAGCTCGCCATAATGAAATAGCAACATACATCTACCGGAGTGTGAGCTGTAATGGGCCAGGAAAAGCTATACATCGAAAAAGAACTCAGCTGGTTATCCTTTAACGAGCGCGTACTTCAGGAAGCGGCGGACAAAAGCAACCCGCTGATCGAGCGCATGCGCTTTTTAGGGATTTACTCTAATAACCTCGATGAATTTTATAAAGTGCGCTTTGCCGAGCTGAAGCGCCGCATCATCATCAGCGAAGAACAAGGCAGTACCGCACACTCTCGCCATCTGCTGGGCAAAATTCAGGCCCGCGTGCTCAAGGCCGATCAGGAGTTTGACGGCTTATACAACGAGCTGCTGTTGGAAATGGCGCGTAACCAGATTTTCCTGATCAACGAACGCCAGCTCTCCGTCAACCAGCAGTCCTGGCTGCGTAACTACTTCAAGCTGTATCTTCGTCAGCACATCACGCCAATCCTGATTAACCGCGAAACGGATCTGGTGCAGTTCCTGAAGGATGATTACACCTACCTGGCCGTCGAGATTATTCGCGGGGATACCATCAATTACGCGCTGCTTGAAATTCCGTCAGACAAGGTGCCGCGTTTTGTGAACCTGCCGCCGGAAGCGCCTCGCCGCCGCAAGCCGATGATTCTGTTAGATAACATCCTGCGCTACTGCCTGGATGATATCTTCAAGGGCTTTTTTGATTACGACGCGCTGAACGCCTACTCGATGAAAATGACCCGTGACGCCGAATACGATCTGGTGCACGAGATGGAATCGAGCCTGATGGAGCTGATGTCCTCCAGCCTGAAACAGCGTCTGACCGCCGAGCCGGTGCGCTTCGTTTATCAGCGCGATATGCCCGACGCGATGGTCGAAATGCTGCGCGATAAGCTCTCCATCTCCAACTACGATTCAATGCTGCCGGGCGGTCGTTACCACAACTTTAAAGACTTTATCGGCTTCCCGAACGTCGGCAAAGCCAATCTGGTCAACAAACCGATGCCGCGTCTGCGTCATCTGTGGTTTGATAAATTCCGCAACGGCTTTGACGCAATCCGCGAACGCGACGTGCTGCTTTACTACCCGTACCATACGTTTGAACACGTCCTTGAGCTGCTGCGCCAGGCCTCTTTCGACCCAAGCGTGCTGGCTATCAAAATCAACATCTACCGCGTCGCGAAAGATTCACGGATTATCGACTCGATGATTCACGCCGCCCATAACGGTAAGAAAGTGACGGTGGTCGTGGAGCTGCAGGCGCGTTTCGATGAAGAAGCCAATATTCATTGGGCTAAACGCCTGACCGAAGCCGGCGTGCACGTTATCTTCTCCGCGCCGGGCCTCAAGATCCACGCCAAGCTGTTCCTGGTTTCGCGCAAAGAGGGCGATGAAGTCGTGCGCTATGCGCATATCGGCACCGGCAACTTTAACGAAAAAACCGCCCGTCTTTACACCGACTACTCGCTGCTGACCGCCGATGCGCGCATCACCAATGAAGTCCGCCGGGTATTTAACTTTATCGAAAACCCCTACCGCCCGGTCAGCTTCGATTATCTGCTGGTGTCGCCGCAAAACTCGCGTCGCCTGCTTTATGAGATGATCGATCGTGAAATCGCCAACGCGCAAAATGGTCAGCCGTCGGGCATCATGCTGAAGCTGAACAACCTGGTCGATAAGGGGCTGGTAGACCGTCTCTACGCCGCTTCCAGCTCCGGCGTGCCGGTTAATTTGCTTATTCGCGGTATGTGCTCGCTGATCCCCGGTCTGGAAGGAATCAGCGAAAATATTCGCGTGACCAGCATTGTTGACCGTTTCCTTGAGCATGACCGCGTTTATTGCTTTGAAAACGGCGGCGATAAGCAGGTTTGGCTATCGTCCGCGGACTGGATGACGCGCAATATTGACTATCGTATCGAAGTGGCCGCGCCGCTGCTGGATCCGCGCCTGAAACAGCGGGTGCTGGATATTTTCGATCTCCTCTTCAACGATACGGTGAAAGCACGCTATCTTGATAAAGAACTGAGTAATCGCTACGTGCCGCGCGGCAATCGCCGCAAAGTGCGCGCACAGATGGCGATATACGACTACCTCAAATCACTTGAACAGCCCGATTAACCTATGCCAATAAACGAAAATGCCCCTCGGCCGCAGGAGTTCGCTGCGGTCGACCTCGGTTCAAACAGTTTTCATATGGTGATCGCCCGTGTCGTTGACGGGGCAATGCAGATCATCGGTCGTCTGAAACAGCGCGTACATCTGGCCGACGGCCTGGATGAAAACTCTGTACTGAGCGAAGAGGCTATTGCGCGCGGGCTGAACTGCCTGTCGCTGTTCGCCGAGCGCCTGCAGGGTTTTGACCCATCAAGCGTCTGTATCGTCGGCACGCACACGCTGCGCCAGGCGGCAAACGCCGCAGAGTTCCTCAAGCGCGCGGAGCAGGTCATCCCCTACCCGATCGAAATCATTCCCGGCAACGAAGAAGCGCGTCTGATTTTTATGGGCGTGGAGCACACGCAGCCGGAGCGAGGCCGTAAGCTGGTCATCGATATCGGCGGCGGCTCTACCGAGCTGGTTATCGGCGAGGATTTCGAGCCTCGTCTGGTGGAAAGCCGCCGTATGGGCTGCGTGAGCTTCTCTCAGGCCTACTTTGCTGGCGGCGTCATCAACAAAGAGAATTTCCAGCGCGCGCGTCTTTCCGCCGTGCAGAAGCTGGAAACTCTGGCCTGGCAGTTCCGCATCCAGGGGTGGAACGTCGCCCTGGGCGCGTCGGGCACCATTAAAGCCGCTCACGAAGTGCTGGTGGCCATGGGCGAGAAAGACGGCTTCATCACTCCCGAGCGCCTCGAGATGCTGGTCGAAGAGCTGCTGAAGTATAAAAACTTCGACTCGCTAAGCCTGCCCGGGCTGTCTGAAGATCGGAAAGCCGTTTTTGCGCCCGGTCTGGCTATCCTGTGCGGGGTGTTTGACGCGCTGGCGATTAAAGAGCTGCGCTTGTCCGACGGCGCGCTGCGCGAAGGCGTACTGTACGAGATGGAAGGACGTTTCCGTCACCAGGATATCCGTAGCCGCACCGCGCAGAGCCTGGCGAACCAGTACAATATCGACCGCGAGCAGGCGCGTCGGGTGCTGGAGACCACCACGCATATTTATGAGCAATGGCAGGAGCAGAATCCCAAGCTCGCGAACCCCCATCTGGCGGCGCTGCTGAAATGGGCGACCATGCTGCATGAAGTCGGCTTGAATATTAACCACAGCGGCATGCACCGTCATTCGGCTTATATCCTGCAAAACAGCGATCTGCCGGGCTTTAATCAGGAACAGCAGATGCTGATGGCCACCTTAGTTCGCTATCACCGTAAAGCGATTAAGCTTGATGATTTACCGCGTTTCACGCTGTTTAAGAAGAAGCAGTTTCTGCCGTTAATTCAGCTGCTGCGCCTTGGCGTGCTGCTGAATAACCAGCGTCAGGCAACGACAACGCCGCCGAGCCTTACGCTGAAAACCGAGGCAAACCACTGGACGCTGACCTTCCCGCACGACTGGTTTAGCCAGAATGCGCTGGTGCTGCTCGACCTGGAAAAAGAGCAGGAATACTGGGAAGGGGTGCCTGACTGGTGGCTGAAAATCAGCGAAGAAGAGAAGCCTGACGCGGCAAGCTAGTTTCGCGCATATGGGCCGGACGTCCGGCCCATTCGCTTATCAATCCTCAACCAGCGCCTCAAGCGGGGCCGGTTTGCCGATATCATAGCCCTGCATATAATCAATCCCCAGCGAAACCACAGCCTGCCGAATCTCGGGCGTTTCGACATATTCGGCCACCACCTGCATATTTTTCATCCTCGCCAGAAGGCAAATAGAGGCAACGGCCTGATAGTCCAGACTGCTGGTCACCAGATTACGAATAAAACTACCGTCGATTTTCAGCAGATCCGCATTCATCGTTTTCAGCCGCGCGTAGCTGGCATAGCCGGTGCCAAAGTCATCAATCGCTACCCGACAGCCCAGGTCCTGAAGCTGCGCCAGGGTTTTCCGCGCCTGCTCGGGATTGGTCAGTGAATGGTTCTCCGTCAGCTCAAAAATAATCTGCCAGGGTTCAATGTCATAATGCTCCAGCAGCGTTTTTACCTGCTGATGAAAATAACTGTTACTCACTGAAAACGGCGAGATATTTATCGCCAGGCGCATTCCAGGAAGCTTTTTGCGCCGCTTGTCCATAAAGATCAACGTATGTTCGAGGACCCAGCTATCGATACGCGCCGACAGTCCAAACTCGTGCGCCACTGGTAAAAAGACATCCGGCATGATGATTTCATCGTTGTCGTTCAGCATTCTCAGCAGAACTTCATGATAGCTATCCCCCCGGATGCCGACGATCGGTTGTGCCATCAGAACGAAGCGATCGTGCTCCAGCGCCTTCACCAGCTGATTCATTATCATGACTTTGTCTTTCAGCTCCTGCTGCGTATTAATGGCGCCGCGACGCTGTAAATTTTCAGGACTTCCGGTCGCCAGGGAAAGGTCAGCCGCGCCGCTGAGTTCTCCAAGCAGTAAATGCAGATGCATCACCGGAGAGCGAACGTTGCAATAGCTGAATCCCACGGGCGGCTGCAGCGGCATACCGTTCCAGACAAAGCGAAACTTTTTGAGATGGTCAAACAGCAGGGGGACTCGCTGCTGATGGTCTTCACTGTGCAGATGGATAACCAGCTCGTGCCCGGCCATCTGATAGATATCCTCCCCGGGCTGCAATAGATCGCCAAGCGACTCGGCCAGCAGCTGCTTGTACTGAATGCGCAACAGAACGCCGTAATGACGGCCCAATATTTCCAGCTCGGGAATGCGTAAGAAGCACAGCACTGACCAGGAGGATTTATTTAACGCCCGGCTCAGCGCGCGGATATTGGGCAAGCGTACAACCGGATCAATGAAGGCCATCCGCCGCATCCGCGCATAAAAAATTCTCTGCTGCGTCGCCAGCATCGCCATATAGGCGATAATAAATGAAAACACCAGATAGCTTGAGGAGATAATAGCCAGCTGATTACTGTAAATCGGTGAATGCGGGAGATATTGATAATGAAAGTGGATAATAACAATTAATATAGGGGACCAGACCAATGAAATGAAGCGATAGCCAAAACGCATCGCCCCCCACAGCATCACCGGCATAAGCAAGGACAAGGTATAATTTGTACTAAAAATAGTGCTCGTACTACTTAGCGGCATTAATAGCAAAACTAATAAAATTAACAGCACTACCGCCCATAAAATAAACTCTAAGGGCTTTATTTTCGGATCGATCTGCAGGCGAATCTGAGAAACAAAACCCCGAATATAGAGCGGGTTGCGGATAATTCGAATCAGAAAGTAGCATAGCGGCACGCCGGTCAGGCATCCGGCCATCAGGGCCTGAAAGGTGATAAGCGAACGCAAACTTAAGGGGTTGACCCCAATCAACCCGGTCGCGCGAGGATGGATCCCCAAATACTCGGCGAGCTGGGAAAGGATAAGAAAGATCAGCGATGGCAGCAACATTTGCCAGAACAATCGTTGAGGCATCAGTCGCACATTGCCATGCGAGATTTGCTGCCTTCGCGGGACAAAAACGCGATACCCGCCCCAGCAAAGGACGGTCGGAATAAGAAAATGGAAAATCACGCCGATGGAATCTTCCAGCGCCATGCCGCGCGTAATGGAAAGCAGCAAACCGACAACGATCCCCGGTAAAGCAGCCCAGCCGAAAAACAGCATCAGGCTCAGCACTAACGCCAGAGGTAAATAGTAAAGATAAACTTCATTACCATTCAGTACAGCAACGGTGTTCGCCCATCTTGCCAGGGGGAGTAAAAGGATGGGTAAGATGAGCGGCAGCGACCACCATTTATCCCGATATCTTCTGTAAAGTTTAATAATGTTCATAGATGCTCTACGGATAACCCTAAATCCTGCAGGGTATATTCAGGCAGGCATCCAACCAACCGTCATAATCGCGCAAGGAATAACAACGCGGAACTGGCTGGTGATTTTAGTTGTCGGTGAGAATAGACGATTGATATAAATCAAAAAATCACGTCGCTAATATTAATAATGTCTTTTTTTTAACATCAATTTGCGATAAGCAGAAAGCATGTAAATACGAGGATTATCTTATATAACATTAATTAATGTTTTACCCCTGGGATTTTTACATCCTCATCAATTGACCCTTCCGCGTTACTGTGCCTTAATACGCACATCGCCCATCCTTTGGGTATACTTTAAGGAACCTTTTGTGAGTCAGGCACCCAGTATGCGTAAACGACATCGATTTAACCGTCGCATGACCCGTATCGTACTGCTTATCAGCTTTATCTTCTTCTTTGGACGCTTTGTCTACTCCTCCATCGGTGCCTGGTACCATCATCAGGACAAAAAGCAATCGCAGCAATCCACTATCACCGTTGAACCTTCAGATCCGCTAAAAACGCCGGTACAAAAATAAGCGCGGTACGCTGTTCAGCAACCGGCCTGAGAGAGCAAACGCAGCACTTCAGCGATGCCTTTGCTGATGATTTTATCCTGCCGCATGACGATGCCTAACTGCCGATACAGGCGCGGAGTCAACGATTGCACGTTCAGGCCGACGCGATCCTGCGGATCCTCTACCGCCATACGCGGCACGATGCTGTATCCCAGTCCCGCTCGCACCATCCGCTTAATCGCCTCAATGCTGCCTAACTGCATGACTGGCACGACCATCAGTCCATTATGGCGAAACCAGCCGTCAATCAGATCCCGGGTTCCGCTCCCCGCTTCAAAAGCAATTAGCGGCAATGATTGCAGAACCTCTGGCGTCAGCGGCGAGGGCAGGTCGTCCTGAGCATCGCTAAAAATACCGACAAACTCTTCATCTAAAACCGGCGTCACCGCCAGGCTGCGTCCGTTCGCCGGAAGCGTACAAAGGCCCAGATCAAGCCGGTTCTCCTCGATAGCCCGAACCACTTCCAGGGTATTGCCAACCGTGACCCTCACCGTCAGCAGAGGGTGATCCTGATGCAGCTTCTGCAGCAGCGGCGGTAACAGGTGGATACAGGCGGTCGCCCCGGTACCCAACGTTATCGAGCCGCTGATTTCTCGATTGAATTCGCTAACCGATTGCACTGCCGCGCCCACCGCCAGTTCAATCCGCTCGCTGTGCGCCAGCAGGGCGATGCCGGCCGCCGTCGCTTTGATGCCTCGTCCTGTTCGCTCAAGCAGTCTGGTTTGGAGAAATTGTTCCAGCTGACGTACCTGCAGACTTACCGCAGGCTGCGACAGCCCCAGCAGGTCAGCTGCGGCGGAAAAGCTTCCGCGCTGTACCACCAGGCGGAACGTCGCCAGATTTCCCAGATTGAGCGTCATCATCACAAAGTTTCTCTTATAAGGGTCATAAATGGACCGGCCTGCCTCCACAATAGCGTGCAGGGTATGCTGCCGACAACAGCGTAACAAAATGGACGATCATGAAAACATCTGCAAAACCACTCTCCGCGCCGGGCGCCGTCACGCTTGCCGCCGGGTGCAACCAGCTAATAAACTGGGGAGTCTCATTTTATATGCCCGGCACTTTCGCCAGAGCTATTGCTCAGGAGACCGGCTGGGCCGCAACGGAAATCTACTTTGGCCTGACTATCGCCATGCTGATGATGGCGATGCTCTCCCCGTTTGTCGCCCGGCTACTGGCCCGCTTTGGGGGCCAACGGGTGGTGGTCACGGGTACGCTGATGATTTCAGCGGGCTGCCTGATAATGGCTTACGTCCAGAGTCTACCGGGCTGGTTCGCCGCCTGGGTTCTGACCGGCGCCGGGATGCGTCTGGCGCTCTACGACGCGCTGTTCGCCGCGCTGGTGAATATCTATGGGCAAAGCGCCAGATTAACTATCTCGCGCGTGACGCTGGCCGGCGGCCTGGCTTCGGCTCTGTTCTGGCCGCTCGGCGCCGGGTTGTTGACGCAGATGGACTGGCGGCATGCGCTGCTGATTTATGCCCTGTTTGGCCTGCTTAGCGCGATGCTGCTGTGGAAAATGCCAAATCACAGACTGCCGTCACCGAAACGGATAATGCAACGCCAGCGGCTCTCCCGCCGCGATAAACGCCCTGCCCTCCTGTACGCGTCGCTGATTGCGCTGGTAACCTTTGTTTCCAACGGTACCTCGACGCATCTCCCCGAGTATATCGCCAGCGTCGGGCTTCCTGTCGCGGTGGGAATGCTGTGGGGGATTGGGCAAACCGGCGCGCGCTTTCTCGAAGTGGCATCCGGTTCTGTCCTTACGCCGTTGCGGCTAACGATACTGACCACCCTGTTGATGCCGCTCTGCTTTGCGCTCGGCCTGAGCGGGCCATATCTGTCGTGGGCGGCCGGCGGATTTGTGCTGGGTTACGGCGCGATCAACGGCCTGACGACCGTTTTTAAAGCCACTCTGCCGCTGCAGCTTTTTGCCGCCGAGGATTATGCCCGACGAACCGGTATTTTGTTGATTCCCGCGCAGCTGCTGGCCGCCGCCTCGCCGTTTGCCTACGCGTGGCTGAATGATCATCTCGGGATAAGGGGCAGTTTAGCGGTTTCCGCCGCGCTGGCCCTGGTGGTGGCAGCTCTGGCGATGGCCGTTGCATGGTGTCAGCGGGAGAATACGCCAGCGGCAATTGAAGAACGGGGTTGACAGTAGAAACCCGGTGTATCGGTATTCATCGTCTCAGGGAATGCCGTAATTCGGCGATATTGTTAAGAAAAATGCCATTAATGACGTCAATCATTAATGGCATTATTTTTTTATTCAATTAACGCAAAGAATAAAGTTTATTCCCACTCAATGGTCGCCGGCGGCTTACCGCTGATGTCGTACACCACGCGGGAAATACCGTTGACTTCATTGATGATACGGTTGGATACGCGGCCGAGGAAATCGTACGGCAGATGCGCCCAGTGTGCGGTCATAAAGTCGATGGTTTCAACCGCACGCAGGGAAACGACCCAGTCGTACTTACGGCCATCGCCCATGACGCCAACGGAACGGACCGGCAGGAACACGGTGAACGCCTGGCTCACTTTGTTGTACAGGTCGGCTTTGTGCAGCTCTTCAATGAAGATTGCGTCCGCGCGGCGCAGCAGGTCGCAGTACTCTTTCTTCACTTCGCCCAGCACGCGCACGCCCAGACCCGGCCCCGGGAACGGGTGGCGGTACAGCATATCGTACGGCAGACCCAGTTCGAGGCCAATCTTACGCACTTCATCTTTGAACAGCTCGCGCAGCGGTTCAACGAGGCCCATCTTCATCTCTTTCGGCAGGCCGCCCACGTTGTGGTGAGATTTGATGACGTGCGCTTTACCGGTTGCGGAAGCCGCGGACTCGATGACGTCAGGGTAGATGGTCCCTTGCGCCAGCCATTTCACGTCTTCCAGCTTCAGCGCTTCTTCGTCAAACACTTCAACGAACACGCGGCCGATGATTTTACGCTTCGCTTCCGGATCGTTTTCGCCCGCCAGCGCGGCCAGGAAACGCGCCTCGCCTTCGACGTGAACGATGTTCAGGCCGAAGCGATCGCCAAACATATCCATAACCTGCTGGGCTTCATTCAGACGCAGCAGACCGTTATCCACAAAGACGCAGGTCAGGTTTTTGCCGATGGCGCGGTGCAGCAGCATGGCGGTCACGGAGGAATCCACGCCGCCGGACAGGCCGAGGATCACTTTATCGTCGCCAACCTGCTGACGAATGCGCTCGATGGCATCGTCGATAATTTTGGCCGGGGTCCACAGCGCTTCACACTGGCAGATATCGCGTACGAAACGCTCCAGCATGCGCAGACCCTGACGGGTGTGGGTGACTTCCGGGTGGAACTGTACGCCGTAGAAACGTTTCTCTTCGTTAGCCATAATGGCGAACGGGCAGGTTTCGGTGCTGGCAACGGTGACGAAGTCAGACGGGATGGCGGTGACTTTGTCGCCGTGGCTCATCCAGACGTCCAGCATCGGCTTACCATCCGCGCTCAGCGCATCTTCGATACCGTGAATCAGGGCGCTATCGGTCTGCACTTCAACCTGCGCATAGCCAAACTCACGTTCATTAGAGGCTTCAACGTGGCCGCCCAGCTGCATCGCCATGGTCTGCATGCCGTAACATACGCCGAATACCGGCACGCCGGCTTCAAAGACATACTGCGGCGCGCGCGGGCTGTTATCTTCGGTGGTGCTTTCCGGGCCGCCGGAAAGAATAATGCCGTTAGGATTAAACTCACGAATTTGAGCTTCAGTCACGTCCCATGCCCACAGTTCACAGTAGACACCTAATTCACGAACGCGACGCGCAACCAGCTGGGTGTACTGAGAACCGAAGTCCAGGATAAGAATACGATGTTTATGAATGTTATCCGTCATTGACGATAATTCCGAGGCAAGTGATACAGGTTAAATAAATCGCCCGGCGCGTGGCCGGGCGATGAAAATCAGGAGCCCATGCGGTAGTTCGGGGATTCCTTGGTGATAGTCACGTCGTGAACGTGGCTCTCCTGGATACCCGCGCCGCTGATGCGCACGAATTCCGCTTTGGTCCGCAGGGTGTCGATGGTACCACAACCGGTCAGGCCCATACAGGAGCGCAGGCCGCCCATCTGCTGGTGAATGATCTCCTTCAGGCGGCCTTTATAGGCGACGCGGCCTTCGATACCTTCCGGTACCAGTTTGTCGGCGGCGTTATCGGTCTGGAAGTAGCGATCGGAGGAACCTTTAGACATCGCGCCAAGGGAACCCATACCGCGGTAAGATTTGTACGAACGGCCCTGATAGAGTTCGATTTCGCCCGGAGACTCTTCGGTACCGGCCAGCATTGAGCCAACCATGACGGCGGCTGCGCCTGCGGCAATCGCTTTCGCGATATCGCCGGAGAAACGAATACCGCCGTCGGCGATAACCGGGATACCGGTGCCTTCCAGCGCTTCAACCGCGTCAGAAACGGCGGTGATCTGCGGAACGCCCACGCCGGTCACGATACGAGTCGTACAGATGGAGCCAGGGCCGATACCCACTTTCACCGCGCTGCAGCCGGCTTCCGCCAGCGCACGTGCGCCCGCGCCGGTCGCCACGTTGCCGCCGATGATTTGCAGGTCAGGATATTTCGCACGGGTATCGCGGATACGCTGCAATACGCCTTCAGAGTGGCCGTGAGAGGAGTCGATCAGCAGAATATCTACGCCCGCGGCAACCAGCGCATCCACGCGCTCTTCGTTACCGGCGCCCGCACCCACCGCCGCACCGACGCGCAGGCGACCCTGCTCATCTTTACAGGCGTTCGGTTTACGCTCCGCTTTCTGGAAATCTTTAACGGTGATCATGCCGAGAAGATGGAAGCTGTCATCCACAACCAGCGCTTTCTCAACGCGTTTTTCATGCATTTTGGCAAAAACCACTTCGCGGCTTTCGCCTTCGCGAACGGTCACCAGACGCTCTTTCGGCGTCATATAAACGCTCACCGGCTGATTCAGGTCGGTGACGAAACGCACGTCGCGACCGGTGATGATGCCGACCAGCTCGTTGTCTTCGGTCACCACCGGATAGCCAGCAAAACCGTTGCGTTCAGTCAGCTCTTTCACTTCGCGCAGGGTGGTGGTCGGCAGGACGGTCTGCGGGTCGGTAACCACGCCGGACTCATGCTTCTTCACGCGCTTAACTTCTTCCGCCTGGCGCTCGATGGACATGTTTTTATGAATAAAGCCGATGCCGCCTTCCTGTGCCAGGGCAATTGCCAGACGCGCTTCCGTCACGGTATCCATTGCAGCAGAGAGCATTGGAATATTCAGACGAATGGTTTTCGTCAGCTGAGTGCTGAGATCGGCGGTATTTGGCAGAACGGTTGAATGAGCGGGAACGAGGAGGACGTCGTCAAACGTCAGGGCTTCTTTAGCGATACGTAGCATGGGCAATATCTCGACCAGGGTGGATAAATATTGCCGTGGCATTATACAGAGCGTAACCGATTGCATCTACCCTTTTTTGCAAATAATACTTGCGATCCCCTCCCAGCAGGTTACTATCGACTGAATAACCTGCTGATTTAGAATTTGATCTTGCTCACATGTTGCCATCTCAATCCCCCTCAATTTACACGGTTAGCCGCCTCAATCAGTCGGTTCGACTGCTGCTCGAACGTGAAATGGGCCAGGTATGGATCAGCGGCGAGATTTCCAATTTCAGCCAGCCCTCTTCCGGCCACTGGTACTTCACCCTAAAAGACGATAACGCCCAGGTGCGCTGCGCGATGTTCCGCAACAGCAACCGCCGCGTGACGTTCCGTCCGCAGCACGGGCAGCAGGTGCTGGTCCGCGCCAATATCACGCTGTACGAGCCGCGCGGCGATTATCAGATCATCGTGGAAAGCATGCAGCCTGCGGGCGAAGGTCTGCTTCAGCAGAAGTATGAGCAGCTCAAGACCGCGCTGGCGGCGGAAGGCTTGTTCGATCAGCAGCATAAAAAAACGCTCCCCTCTCCCGCGCACTGCGTCGGCGTCATCACCTCTAAAACCGGTGCTGCGCTGCACGATATTTTACACGTGCTCAAGCGCCGCGATCCTTCCCTGCCGGTGATTATTTACCCGACCGCCGTCCAGGGGGAAGATGCGCCGGGGCAGATCGTTCGCGCGATTGAGCTGGCCAACGCGCGCCAGGAGTGCGACGTGCTGATTGTCGGGCGCGGCGGCGGTTCGCTGGAAGATTTATGGAGCTTTAACGATGAGCGAGTGGCGCGGGCGATTTTTGCCAGCCCTATTGCCATCGTCAGCGCCGTAGGCCATGAGACTGACGTCACTATCGCCGATTTTGTCGCCGACCTGCGCGCCCCGACGCCTTCCGCGGCGGCGGAAATGGTCAGCCGCAACCAGCAGGAGCTGCTGCGCCAGCTCCAGTCCGGGCAGCAGCGCCTTGAAATGGCGATGGACTACTTCCTTGCCAACCGCCATCGTCGCTTTACCCAGGTTTTTCACCGCCTGCAGCAGCAGCATCCTCAGCTGCGGCTGGCCCGTCAGCAAACGGAGCTTGAAAGATTGCGTCAGCGCATGCGTTTCGCTCTTGAGACGCAAATAAAGCGCGCCGACCAGCGCCAGCAGCGCGCCGCGCAGCGCCTGAATCAACAAAACCCACAGCCGCGAATTCACCGCGCCCAGAGCCGTATTCAACAACTGGAATACCGGCTGGCGGAAAACATCCGCGCGCGTCTTGGCGAGCAACGTGAACGCTTCGGTAATATGGTCACGCACCTGGAAGCCGTCAGCCCGCTGGCGACGCTGGCCCGCGGCTATAGCGTCACTTCCGCCAGCGACGGCAAGGTGCTGAAACAAACGAAACAGGTGCGCAAGGGAGACGTTCTCACTACCCGTCTGAACGATGGCTGGGTAGAGAGCGAAGTGAAGAACATCACGCCGGTGAAGAAAACCCGTTCCCGCAAAAAAGCCGGATAAGCCTGCCATTTCGACCGAGGATAACTATACTGCTGTCATGCCCTTTTTAAACGGTTCTATCCGGCTAAGGAGCGTGATATGCCAGATGCTTATCCTCGTTATGTGATTCCGCCCTACATTTTACGCCGCATTGTCGATCGCGGTTCCCTTCAGCAGCAGCGCTGCGCGCAGAATACCCTCAGCCACGTTCAGACCCTGATGGCGCACGTTCCGGGGCGCCCTGCCGCGCCCCACGTCACCACGCCGGGCCTGCTTGAACGCGACATTTATGATGCCGGGCAGACCCAGGATCTACCGGGTACTCAGGTCCGTTTTGAGGGACAGCCCTCCAACGGCGACGTTGCCGTTGATGAAGCCTATGACTATCTCGGCATCACCCATGATTTTTTCTGGAAGAGCTACCAGCGCGATTCGCTGGATAACCGCGGATTGAAGCTCACCGGCAGCGTCCACTATGGTCACGAATATCAAAACGCATTCTGGAACGGCCAACAAATGGTGTTTGGCGACGGGGATGGCGAGATTTTTAATCGTTTTACTATCGCCATTGACGTGGTGGCGCACGAACTAAGCCACGGCGTGACGGAGAGCGAAGCCGGTCTCATCTATTTCGAACAATCCGGCGCGCTGAACGAATCGCTTTCCGATGTTTTCGGTTCGCTGGTCAAACAGTATCAGCGCCAGCAGACGACAGACAAAGCGGACTGGATCATTGGCGAGGGGCTACTCGCGAAAGGCATCCACGGCAAAGGTCTGCGCTCAATGTCGCAGCCGGGTACCGCATACGATGACCCTGTCCTTGGCAAAGATCCGCAACCCGCCCATATGAAAGATTTTGTTCATACCCAGCAGGATAACGGCGGCGTGCATATCAACTCCGGCATTCCTAATCACGCCTTTTATCTCGCCGCCAGCACCCTCGGCGGTTTTGCATGGGAGAAAGCGGGATACGCCTGGTACGACGCGGTGTGCGATCAATCTCTGGCAAAAGACGCCGATTTCTCAGCCTTTGCCAGGCTGACGATTCGCCACGGCGAGAAACGCTCTGGCAAAGAGACCGCAGAGGCGATTACTCAGGCCTGGGAGCGGGTCGGAGTGGTGCTATGAATCTTGCCGATCTTAGCGATGACGCGGTGATTGAGCTGGCGCGCGAGGGTGGCGTTGCCTGGATCCCAGCGCTCAGCGGAATGCGTAAGATCGTCGTGGCGAAGCTCAACGAGCAACAGAAGCAGCGGATCGCGACGATTCTCCAACAGTCGCTACCGCTGGGCAAGCCGCCCGGCCAGCCCGACTCGCCTGGCCGGGGCGACCAGCGTTTTTTTCGCATCCAGATCGTCAGCGAGCAGCGCTACCACAGCCTGATTATTCTCATCCCGGAGGATCGTGCGCCAGATTCACTGGTTGAACTCTGGCGCGACGGCGAAGGCTGCGTCAGCGATAAAGATTAAATCGGCACAAACTCGACGCGTTTTTTCGAAATCAGCCCGTGGCCATTCTGGCAAAAATAATCCACCGCGCCGCAGGCTTTTAACACCTCCAGCGGCTTGTGGCAGTCCGGGCAGCGGGCTTCGACAACATACTCTTTCGCACAACGCTCGCAGTGGGCGCTATTGCCCTGCACAGCAAGCTGCGTATGGCACACGGGGCAATCAAATTCCATGGTGACTCCTTCTCACATTGAATACCGCTAGTTTATCACGTCAATAGCGAGTACAGTCCGCGAAGTTGCTGCTGTCGCTGTAGGGGTTGTTCAGCCTCACTGGTTCGCCGCAGGGTGAGCCCGCGAATTTCTTCCAGATCACGTTCAATTAGGCTGTGCTCACCGAAAATATATCCGCCGAGATAATTGTTCATAATCGCCCCTGAGCGCGATCAATAATGAATACGTTTGCCATCGACTCAACTTATCTGGCGATACCTTTTGATAAAGAGTTAGAGATTGATTATCGAAGAACAGTGCAAAACTTTGATAAGAAGATTATCAAAAATGTTACAAGGTAATTCTGATAACAACGTTATTAACAAAGCCTTCTGACAATTAACCATTAGCAAACTCAACGTTTGCATTCAATAACTTATAAAAACATCACATAAATATAAAAACGCACCCAACATCAAAAAATAAAAATCAGCAATGATAAATTACCGTCAAAATTAACTTTGATAACTATCACATAAAACGAGATTTCACAATAATTTAATACATAGCGAAAATATGTTTAGATAAAACATTCACAAAACAAATATTAACAGAGATTAAAATAACCAACCTGGCTATTAAAGGAGAGAGCGGTGTCCGATATTGATTTTGTTGTTTTATGGGTCGACTCCGATGATAGGTGTTGGCAGGACGATTTTATACGTTATAAAACTATCTACAGTGATACTTATAAGTTGGCAGTCACGCCATCACGCTTCAGAGATATGGGGTTGTTTAAATACTGGTTCAGGGCTGTCGAAAATTACGCACCTTGGGTTCGCAAAGTCCATCTGGTCACCTGTGGACAGGTTCCTTCATGGCTGGATAAAAGCTATCATAAAATAAATCTTGTCCGACATAGCGACATCATTGATAAAGAATATTTACCTACATTCAATTCACGAGCAATTGAAGTTAATATTCATAAAATAAAAGGATTAAGTGATCAGTTTGTATATTTCAATGACGATATGTTATTAAACTCTCCCATCACTCCAGAGTTTTACTTTAAAAAAAATTTACCTAATGATTTTTTAATCGAGAATGACATTAACCCTATATCAATTGATAATAACATTTCAAACCTAATGTTAACGACCAATGCCTCAGTTATTAATACATTTTTCAATCGCAGAGAGTCCATCAAAAAAAACATAACAAAATATTATAACTTGCAATATGGTCGATATATTAAGAAAAATATATCTAAAAAGAAAGCAAGAAACTTCACTGGTTTTTTCGGAAGGCATTTACCACAACCCTTCCTAAAATCTACTTTTGAGGAAGTTTGGTCTCATGGTGAAATAAGAGAAATACTGGAAAGAACCTCAAAATCCAGATTCAGAGACGGCTATAATTTAAATCAATATATTTTCAGATATTGGCATTTAGCTTCAGGAAAATTTAATCCATGCAATCCTAAAAGATTAGGCAGTCATTTTAATTTAACTGGCGATCGGCAGCAGCTTGATCACGCCATTCAGGCCCTGAAAAGCAACGTTCCGCAAATCTGCCTGAATGATGATCTTGAGAATAATACACTTTTTGAATTTGCATGTCAGAAAGTATCGGACACGCTAAGTTGTAAGTTAGGAAAAACGTCAAAGTTTGAGATTGAGATGTAAATTGATATGATAAAGGAGAAATATATAAATTTCGTATTACTTTTAGCAGTAATATCAAATAGCATTATCATCCCTGAGCAATTGCTTGGTCGGAATATATTTTACATCTATTCCTCAGTAGTAATTATTGGCTCTTTTTTTTATTTTAAGAAATTAAGAATCACCCGTCAGGATTTAATATTAGGTGCAGCCATCTTCCTTATTGGAGCATCACAGCTATTATGGTCCTGGAGGTTTCCTTCACATCTTACGGAGATCTATCGCGCTGATACTAATTATCCCAAAACGGGTACTTATCTGATCATCGGCTCTGTAGTGATATCACTGTTCCCGGCGTTCATGAGGCTATCAGGAACAGGCCAACAGAAAAAAACAACCTACTACCTCTTATTCGGTTTTATTACCCTGACATTATATGCAGTATATTGCAAAATCATTGCTCCCGGTGAGCGTCTTCGTATAAATACTTCATCTACCTTAAGCGCTGCGCTTTATACTATGTATTCGCTCTTGACGCTTTATTCGCTTCTGCGTATCAGCATACCTTACAGAAAAGTATTAGCTTCATTCATTGTTTTTTCTTCGCTATATATATTGCTATTAACTGAGACTCGATCAGCTTTAATCGTGTATCCTGTAATTCTGCTTTATATTTTATTTAAAAAATATGCCGTAGCGAAATGGAAAGCATTATCTATTTGTGCACTTTCATTTATTTTATTTTCACTAATGATTGGTGTATTCTCGCCAAATGTTTATAAGAGAGCGAGCGAGGTTATAACCGATATAACTCTTTATCAGCAAAACAATAACACATCAATAGGAGCAAGATTAACGATGTGGTATTCCGGGATAAACGAAATCATAACCCACCCCGGAGGAGTCAGCGCAAAAGAGAGATATCAAATCCTGGCTGATTTTATCAATAAAAAAGAAAATGGAAATCCAGAAGCCTTACGCAATATACCCTATCATTTACATAATGATTTGATTGAAACGATGTCGCTTCAGGGAGCTGCCAGCGGCCTGTTTTTATTTTTTTTCTATATAACGCTTATCTATTACATGACAAAAAAGAAACCATCTTATGCCGCTTTATTTCTATGTTTGCCGGTATTATTTTTTGGTACGGTAGATTCTCTTTTCATTCATGTAAGATTCGTCATCATGTTAATCGGCTGGTTGATTATTTACACCGGTTTAACTGGAGCTTTGCTGGTTGAGGATACCCCATCTCCTCCCCTTAAAAAAGGCAATGAAGCTGAGTAATAACAACAGATACAAAAAAGCCCGCACGCGGGCTTTTTAACAATCGGCGTAGTTGTGATTCGTTATTTGCTTTTCTTGATGTGCTTAATCAAGCGTTTACGCTTACGCATCTGGTTCGGCGTCAGGGTATTGCGTTTGTTGGCAAACGGGTTTTCCCCTTCCTTGAACTGAATACGAATCGGCGTGCCCATCACTTCCAGCGATTTACGGAAGTAGTTCATCAGGTAGCGTTTATAAGAATCCGGCAGATCTTTAACCTGGTTACCGTGAATAACCACGATCGGCGGGTTATAACCACCGGCGTGGGCATATTTCAGCTTCACGCGACGGCCGCGCACCAGCGGCGGCTGATGGTCTTCGGCAGCCATGGTCATGATGCGGGTCAGCATAGCGGTACCCACGCGACGGGTTGCGCTGTCGTACGCCTCGCGCACGGATTCAAACAGATTGCCTACGCCGCTGCCGTGCAGCGCGGAGATAAAGTGCACGCGGGCAAAGTCGATAAAGCCCAGACGGAAGTCCAGGGTCTCTTTCACCTGCTCTTTTACTTCCTGGCTCAGGCCGTCCCATTTATTGACGACAATCACCAGCGAACGACCGCTGTTGAGGATAAAGCCCAGCAGGGAGAGATCCTGATCGGAAATCCCTTCGCGCGCATCAATCACCAGCAGCACCACGTTGGCGTCTTCAATCGCCTGCAGCGTTTTGATCACCGAGAATTTTTCGACGACATCGGTAATTTTGCCGCGCTTGCGCACGCCTGCGGTATCGATAAGGACGTATTCACGCTCATCGCGCTGCATCGGGATGTAGATGCTGTCGCGAGTGGTTCCCGGCATATCGTAAACCACCACACGATCTTCACCCAGGATACGGTTGGTGAGCGTTGATTTACCCACGTTCGGGCGGCCCACAATCGCCAGCTTAATCGGCAGATCCTGCGGGTTAAAATCATCTTCCGGCTCTTCAAGCGCTTCGCCGTTCTGCTCGGCTTCGAACTGCGCCCAGTATGCTGCGTCTTCGTCCACTTCTTCCGGCGGGTTCACCTCGTCAACCCACGGCAGCAGCACGTGCTCGAGCAGGCTGGTGACGCCGCGGCCATGGGAAGCGGCGATAGGATAAATCTCGCCTAACCCCAGCGACCAAAAATCGGCAATCGCCTGATCGGCATCGATACCGTCAGTTTTGTTTGCCACCAGGAAAGTCGGTTTCTCACGGGAGCGCAGATGTTTCGCAATTGCCGAATCCGCCGGCATCAGGCCCGCACGCGCATCGACCATAAACAGCACCACGTCCGCTTCTTCAATCGCCAGCAGCGACTGTTCCGCCATTCGCGTTTCTACGCCATCTTCGGTACCGTCGATCCCGCCGGTATCGATACAGATAAATTCGCGGCCTTCCACTTCAGCACGACCGTACTTACGGTCACGAGTCAGCCCGGGGAAATCCGCGACCAACGCATCGCGAGTGCGCGTTAAGCGGTTAAAGAGCGTGGATTTTCCAACGTTAGGGCGCCCGACAAGCGCGACCACAGGTATCATGTTAAATGCCTCATACAAAAATCGATACAACGCCCGTTTTCACGGCGTTTTTAAAAAAGCCAAAACGGCCCCTGTCTGCCAGGGGCCGTTTCTCAAAAATAGACTACCGCTGTTGTTAACGCGTAATCGCGTACAGCGTGCCGTCTTTCGCCTGAATCAGCAGTTTGCCGTCAGCAACAACCGGATCGGTCAGGAAGCCTGAGCTGTCCACCTTCTGCTGAGCCACAAAGTGACCATCTTCAGGGTTGACCCAGTGCATATAGCCTTCGCTATCGCCAACAACCAGATTGCCATTATACAGCACAGGCGCCGTCAGCAGACGGTGCAGCAGATCGCTTTGCGTCCACAGCGTCACGCCGCCGTCGGTGGTGAGCGCCAGCAGACGGTCATTCTGGTCAACCAGGTAAATACGGTTGCCGTCGACAATGAAATCGTTCACTGAACCCAGTTCGCGTTTCCACATAATCTGGCCGCTGCGCAGATCCAGCGCCGTCAGGTTGCCGTTGTAGGCCAGCGCGTAAATCACGCCGTTCACGATAACCGGCGTTGTGTCGACGTCGTTAAGACGGTCGATTTCAGTCGGACCGGTCGCGGTAGAGATACGCTGCTGCCAAATCATCTGGCCCTGCTGCATCAGCACCGCGCTGACGCGACCGTTGTCGCCGCCCACAATAGCTGCGCCGTAGGCGGTAGCCGGAGCGGATTCGCCGCGCAGGGAGAGCGCTGGCATATCAAGGTTAACGGTCCATTTCACCGCGCCATCGGCTTCGTTCAGCGCCTGAAGCTGACCGTTAGTGGTATGAATCAGCACCATGCCGTCGCTGACGACCGGACGAGAAATCGCTTCACCCGCCACGCTCGCTTCCCACGCGACGGTGCCGTCGCTGGTGTTCAGCGCATAAACTTTCGCTTTTTCGCTACCGATATAAACGTGGCCGCCGGAGACGGTCACGCCGCCGGAGAGCAGCGCAGGCGCGCGGGAGAACCAGCCGTCTTTCTCTGCCAGATTAACCGACCACACCTCTTTGCCGTCGCCTGAATTAAGGGCTTTAACGGTACCTTTACGATCTGCGGCATACACGACGCCATCAGCAAAAGCCGGGTGCAGATTAGAGTAGAATTCGCCAATACCGCCGCCAACGGAGGTGCTCCAGGAGGTGGACGGCGTAAACTGGTTTTCCACCGTCGGCAGTGGCGACATTTTCACCACATCTTCTTCGCTGTTAAACAGCGAACAGCCGCTCAATAAGGTAACGGAAAGCAGCCCTGGCAGAAGTAATTTACGCAATTGCATCGAGTCCCTCTCAGATGGACAAATTATTTATTTTCATACGCATCATTTCGCTGAGCGCCGGTGAGGCATCGCTTTTCGCACCCGCTTCCCATGCTGCTTTCGCCCCTTGCTTATCGCCTTTGCTCAGCAGGATCTCGCCGCGCAGGTCAGCGACAATCGCGGTCCAGCCTTCGCCTTTCACGGCATCCAGGGTTTTCAGCGCGGCATCAGGCTGCTTAAGCTGCAGCTGGACGCGAGCAAGACGCATATTGATAACCGATTTCAGGTTATCATCAGAAGCGGCCGTAAGCCCCTGCTGAAGCTGCTTTTCAGCGTTCTGCAGGTCGTTTTTATCGACAAACTGCTGCGCCAGCTCAAGAGAAGCAAACGCACCATAGGTGTTTTTGCTGTCGGCGGCAAATTTCTGCGCAGCGTTCAGCGCTTCTGGTTTATCCGATTTGAGGGCGGAAATCGCATTTTCATAAGCCAGGGACGAGCCTCTGGCGGTATCCAACTGATGGGAGGTCCAGTAGCGCCAGCCAACCAGCGCGCCAACGCCCAAAATCACCCCAACGGCCAGCGCCTTGCCATTTTCAGCAAAGAAACGCTTCAGCGCGTCGACCTGATCGTTTTCGTTATTGTAAAGTTCCACGCAGTCCTTCTCCTGACTAATGATTCCCGGGAGATTAACCCAGAAGTGTGCGCAAATGCGCGGCAACGCTATCCTGCGTTACGGTAGTTTGCTCTCCTGAGCGTAAATCTTTCACTACCACGTTTCCGTCAGCGATTTCTGATTCGCCCAGCACCAGCGCAACGCGAGCGCCCCATTTATCAGCGCGCGCAAACTGCTTCTTAAAGTTGCCGCCGCCGTGGTTGGTCATCAGCTTAACGCCGGGTAACGCATCGCGTACCTGTTCAGCCAGACGCATTGCTGCGGACTGGGTGTCAGTTCCGGAGGCTACCAGGTATATATCGACAACAGGATCGGCTTTAAATTCCGGATTCACTGCCTGAACCAGTAAAACAAGACGTTCCAGCCCCATCGCAAAGCCGACGCCAGGGGTTGCGCGACCGCCAAGCTGCTCAACCAGACCATCGTAACGGCCGCCGGCGCAGACGGTGCCCTGGGAACCGAGGCTGGTGGTGACCCACTCAAACACGGTGCGGTTGTAATAGTCGAGACCGCGCACCAGACGCTGATTCACGGTATAGCGGATACCGGCATCATCCAGCAGCGCGCAAAGTCCCGCAAAATGCGCTCTGGACTCTTCATCAAGATAGTCACCCAGCGTCGGGGCGTCGTTCAGCAGCGCCTGGACGTCCGGGTTTTTAGAATCCAGCACGCGCAGCGGGTTAGTGTACATGCGGCGTTTGCAGTCTTCGTCCAGCTTATCTTTATACTGCTCAAGATAGGCCACCAGCGCGTCGCGATAGTTAGCGCGAGCCTCCAGCGAACCGATAGAGTTCAGCTCCAGCGCAACGTGGCTGGAGATGCCCAGCTCGCGCCACCAGCGGGCGGTCAGCATAATCAGCTCGGCATCAATATCCGGCCCCTGCAGACCGAACGCTTCCGCGCCAATCTGGTGGAACTGGCGATAGCGCCCTTTTTGCGGACGTTCGTGGCGGAACATCGGCCCGATATACCACAGGCGCTGTTCTTGATTGTACAGGAGACCATGTTCGATGCCGGCGCGTACGCAGCCAGCGGTACCTTCCGGACGCAGAGTCAGGCTATCGCCGTTACGGTCCTCAAAGGTGTACATCTCTTTTTCAACCACGTCGGTCACTTCGCCGATAGCGCGTTTGAATAACGGGGTCTGCTCTACAATCGGCAAACGGATTTCGCTGTAACCGTAGCTACCAAGCACCTGCTTCAGTGAGCCTTCAATGCGCTGCCAGAGAGCGGTTTCGCCCGGCAGATAATCGTTCATGCCACGGATGGCTTGAATGTTCTTTGCCACGTTTATTCTCTTTATATATACAAAAATGAACCCCGGCGCCTCGCGCCCGCAGGTTCAATCATACACGGGAAGCGTATCGCTTCCCAACACGTTATTTCGCTTCAACCTGCTGAATATCGATGCGACGCGCCTCATCAAGCATCGATGCTTTAGCGCGAATACGCGCTTCCAGCTGATCGATCATATCGTCGTTATCCAGTCGGTCTTTACGTACGCCGTCTTCGTACAGGCCGCTTTTCTTGTTGCCGCCGGTCACGCCGAGGGTGGAAACCAGCGCCTCGCCGGGACCGTTTACCACGCAGCCAATGATCGAAATATCCATCGGCGTAATGATATCTTCCAGGCGCTGCTCCAGCGCGTTAACGGTACCGATAACGTCAAACTCCTGACGTGAACATGTCGGGCAGGCAATGAAGTTGATTCCGCGAGAGCGAATGCGCAGCGACTTGAGAATATCGAAGCCCACTTTGATCTCTTCAACCGGATCCGCCGCCAGGGAGACGCGCAGCGTATCGCCGATCCCTTCAGACAGCAGCAGGCCGAGGCCGATCGCGGACTTCACCGCGCCGCTGCGCGCCCCGCCCGCTTCGGTGATCCCGAGGTGCAGAGGCTGATCGATCTGTTTCGCCAGCAGGCGGTAGGATTCAACCGCCAGGAACACATCGGAAGCTTTCACGCTGACTTTAAACTGATCGAAGTTGAGACGATCGAGGTGATCGACATGGCGCATTGCCGATTCCAGCAGCGCCTGCGGGGTGGGTTCACCGTATTTTTCCTGGAGATCTTTTTCCAGAGAGCCGGCGTTCACCCCGATGCGGATAGGGATATTTTTATCGCGAGCGCAGTCCACCACCATGCGGATACGCTCTTCGTTACCGATATTGCCCGGGTTAATGCGCAGGCAATCAACGCCGTATTCCGCAACCTTCAGGGCAATGCGGTAATCGAAGTGGATATCGGCAACCAGCGGTACGCTAACCTGCTGTTTGATAAGCTTGAACGCTTCCGCCGCGTCCATCGTCGGCACCGAAACGCGCACGATATCCGCGCCAACGCGCTCAAGGGCTTTAATTTGATTTACCGTCGCCGCCACATCGGTGGTGCGCGTGTTTGTCATCGACTGTACGGCGATGGGAGCGCCATCGCCAATCGGCACATTCCCAACGTAAATTCGCTTTGATTTTCTACGTTGAATCGGAGCCTGGTTATGCATGAAAAATCTCCCGCGTTACCCGTCTGTTACTGCGCCGGTGATTGTTCGGCATTGAGGGTCAGACGTGCAACCTGGTTAGTTCTGATAAAACGACTCAAATCGACTGGTTTACCCAGATACTGTATCTGTACCGCCGCCGGGGCACCGATTTTCAGCTTATAAGGCGCCTGGCCGCTCAGATTGAGGTTACCGCCTTTACGCTGTAAACCGCTGAACAGCTTTTTACCGGTCGCATCGCTCACTTCCAGCCAGCAGTCGGCGGTAAAATTCAGCACCAGATCCTGGGCGGAGGCCGCCGCAGTGGTCACGTTTGCCTGGTCGGTCGGTAACGGCGAAGTTGCCGGCGCTGCCGCCGTATCGACGTTGGCCTGAGAAGGCGCGACAACGGCGTTATTCTCGGCCGGAGCCGGAGCCGGGGCCGGAGTCGACGCCGCTGGCGCCGGAGACGTTTCTACAGGCGCGCTGTTGGCGGCGGTATCCGGTGCAGAATTCGCCGATTGATTATCCAGAGGGATGCTTTGGCTGTTGCTATCGCCCGCATTCAGTTCGGCGGAGGATTGATCGGCCATCGTGGAGATCTCGTCCTGCTGCGCTTTGTGGTCCTGCCACCACCAGGCGCCGCTGAGGCCAATCACCACGAACAGCACCAGCCAGGTAAAGCTCATTAGCCAGCCGTCGCGCTTTTTACGGCGTTTACCCAGCGAGAAGCTCTGCATGGGGGCAACTTTCGCCGCCCGGATCGGAGCCTGCTTGGCCATCATCGGCAGCAGCTCTTCTTCAGGAATGTGCACAAGGCGGGCATAAGAGCGGATATAGCCGCGCAGGAAGGTTGAAGCAAGATCGGCGGGTGCCTTATCGTCTTCAATATCACGAACCGTGGAAACCTTCAGGCATAAGCGTTCAGCCACCGCCTGCTGGCTGAGCCCGAGTTGTTCGCGGGCATTACGCAGACGCGCGCCCGTGGTGTTTGCTTCTTGATGGTCTTGAGTGGCTTCAGTATTCATTCGCTACAACTACTGGTACGTGAAATTTAAAATTCAGCGCCGGTGACCCCGCGCCGCGAGACATCTGCTCAACGTCAGACAAACAGTATAAGTCCGTATGACCTGGTATCACAGAGACTTATCAATATTGAATGCTAAGCGGTTGTTGTACCGCTACATACTGCCTCAAAGTCGACAAAAACGCACCGTAATTATTAACCACAACAGCGTATTTCGCCCGGCGATTCCACATAAATATGCAGCGCACCGCCAGGGCTGTGCGCTGCATCATTGATTATCAGACCGCCTTCACGTCGATGGCTTCGCCCTGCATACGTTTACGCAGCGTACGCTTGGTACGGTCGATAACGTCGCCGGCCAGCTGACCGCAGGCGGCATCAATATCGTCGCCGCGGGTTTTACGCACGATCGTGGTGAAACCATACTCCATTAACACCTTGGAGAAACGGTCGATACGGCTGTTGGAGCTACGGCCATACGGCGCGCCCGGGAAGGGGTTCCATGGGATCAGGTTGATCTTGCACGGCGTATCTTTCAGCAGCGCGGCCAGCTCGTGCGCATGCTCGGTGCCGTCGTTGACGTGATCCAGCATGACGTATTCGATAGTGACGCGTCCCTGGTTGGCGTTGGACTTCGAAATATAGCCACGCACCGAGTTCAGGAAGGTCTCAATATTGTATTTCTTGTTGATCGGCACGATTTCATCACGAATGGTATCGTTCGGCGCGTGCAGAGAGATGGCCAGCGCGACGTCAATCATATCGCCAAGCTTATCGAGCGCCGGCACCACGCCGGAAGTGGAGAGCGTGACGCGACGTTTAGAGAGACCAAAACCGAAGTCATCGAGCATGATCTCCATGGCCGGCACCACGTTAGTCAGGTTCAGCAGCGGCTCGCCCATCCCCATCATCACCACGTTGGTAATCGGACGTACGCCGGTGGTCTTCACCGCGCCGACGATTTTCGCCGCGCGCCAGACCTGGCCGATAATTTCCGAAACCCGCAGGTTGCGGTTAAAGCCCTGCTGGGCCGTAGAGCAGAATTTACACTCCAGCGCGCAGCCCACCTGGGAAGAAACGCACAGGGTGGCGCGATCGTCTTCCGGGATATACACGGTTTCGACGCGCTGATCGCCAACGGCAATCGCCCACTTAATGGTACCGTCGCTGGAGCGCTGCTCTTCAACGACTTCCGGGGCGCGAATCTCCGCGACTTCCTTTAATTTGCCGCGCAGAACTTTGTTGATATCGGTCATCTCGTCAAAGTTATCGCAGCAGTAGTGATACATCCATTTCATCACCTGATCGGCGCGGAAAGGCTTTTCGCCCATGTTTTTGAAAAACTCGCGCAGCTGCTGACGATTCAAATCCAGCAGGTTGATTTTGGCATCTTTGTTCGGCACCGTCAGAGCGGCGCTATCAGGTGTGACTATTTGTTCAGACATAATTGATTCCGGCCTCGTTATTACACGTTATGGCCCCTGGAGGGTTGAAAAAAGAAACGCCCCGGGAGCGACTGCTCATCCGGGGCGCTGTATTCTACAAATTCTGGTCCATCAATACCACGTTTGCACGCAGCAATGATGAAAAAATCTGTAACTGCCTGGCAGATCCTCTAAGGATTTTCGATTGTCGCAAGGCGGTAAGCAAGTGAAGCCCCGGGAGCATAGATAAGCGACCGGGGTGAACGCGCGCAGCCAACACAGCGATAGTCGAAAAGACGACGAGGATGGGTATCTCCAAAGTATTTTACGTCACGGCGAGGCGGCGAATTCGCAAATCCCGGGAGCATAGATAACTATGTGACCGGGGTGCGCGAATGAAGCCAACAAAGCGGTGGCGTGAAAGACGCGGGAGATTAGCGGGTGCGCGGGCAAACCTCGCCTTCAGCAAAGAAAAACGCGATCTCGCGCGCAGCGGATTCAACGGAATCGGAACCGTGGGTGCCGTTCTCGGTGAAGCTGTCAGCGTAGTCTGCGCGCAGGGTACCCGCCAGCGCGTTCGCCGGGTTGGTTGCGCCCAGCAGGTCACGATGACGCTGAACCGCATTTTCGCCTTCCAGCACGGAAACCACGATCGGGCCGGAAGTCATGAATTCAACCAGACCGTCAAAGAACGGGCGACCTTCGTGCTCAGCATAGAAGCCGCGAGCCTGCTCAACGGTCAGATGAAGCATTTTGGTGCCAACAATTTTGAACCCTGCAGCTTCAAAGCGAGAAAAGATGCCGCCAATAACGTTTTTTGCCACCGCGTTTGGTTTGATGATGGAAAAAGTACGTTCAATAGCCATGATAACCTCTTTATATATGTTGTTCTGTTTTGCAGATGAGCAGATGAGACCGATAAATACGGCGCGAATTATAATCATCATCTAAGGCGATTGCCTATGTGTTTAGGTAACATTTTTTTAAAAAAAAGCGACCTTAAACAACAAATCCCGCCAATTAAGGCACGTTACGTTTATTGCACGGTGAAGTTCGCGGCAACAATTTGCCCCGCCTCGTCCATCACCACCAGCTGATAACGGTCAGGGCGATCGATGTTAAGGGTCGCGCTGGCGCCTTCCGCCGGCAGAGGCTCACCGTTAAGAAACCACCAGCGGCGCCCCTCCCCGCCGGTCGTTTGCAGCGGCAGCATCACCTTTTGCTCGCCGGGCAGCCGTTTAACCACCGCGCCTTCACGAAGACCGGAGAGCACCAGCGGAGCGGCATCCGCGGTTTGCACCGGCGGACACGCCGCCGAAACCGCAGGCAGCCTGACGCGACGCCGTTCGCCTGCGGGTAGCCAGGGTTCAAGCGGCAGGGGCCAGACGTCGAGGCTTTTCTCTACCGCGCCGGGGCAATCTGCCGCCACCCGCAGCCCTTTCTCATTCAGCCACACCGGGAAGCGAATCCCGCGGATACCTTCCTGGCCGGGCAGCAGCAGGGTCGGCGGCTGGCTCTCATCGAGCAGCCAGGTGGCCAGCCGTCGGCGGCAGTTCGCGTCGCCCGCGGGTAAATTCTGCCCGCCGGGCCAGCAAACCGTCCCGGCGCTGACCGACGACGGGCGAGGGTCTGTCGGCAATCCGCCGCGGCTCATCGCCGGGCGCGCCAGCAGCATATTATTCACCTGGTTCAGCAGCGGCACCGCGCTGGCGAAGCCAAACTGCCCGACGACCGGCGTGCCGTCGGGTCGCCCGGTCCAGATACCTATCAGATAGCGGGCGTTCACGCCGATCGCCCAGGCATCGCGGTAGCCGTAGCTGGTTCCGGTTTTCCACGCCAGCGGCACCACCTGCACCAGCGACGCATCGGGCACCGGCTGCGCTTCGCCGGCCAGTATGCGCCGCACGATCCACGCGGCGCCCGGCGACAGCAGCGGCCTCTCAACCAGCGGTGAGTCTGGCGTGATGCGCAATTGTCCCGCCTTACCATGGCGGGCGAACGCGCTGTACGCCGCCACGATATCCGCCAGACGCGCGCCGCCTCCGCCGAGGATCAGCGACAGATTCGGCTCCGCGCCGGCGGGCAGCATCAGCGGCAATCCGGCATTGCGTAGCCTGGCGGCAAAACGCTTCGGCCCGTAGGCCTCCAGCACCTGCACTGCCGGAAGGTTCAGCGAGCGAACCAGCGCGTCGCTGGCGCTCACCGGCCCGTGAAAACCGCTGTCAAAATTCCCCGGCCGGTAGTCGCTAAACCGTCGCGGCACATCCTGTAACAACGAAGCCGGATGGATCAGCCCCTCATCCAGCGCCATACCATAAACAAACGGCTTCAGAACCGAGCCCGGGGAGCGGATCGCCGAGACCATATCAATATGACCAAAGCGGCTATCATCGTTGATATCCACCGACCCTACCCAACCGCGCACCTTCATATTGGTATGGTCGACCACGATCATCGCTAAAGAGCTGCGCGGCGGCAGACGCGATTTCCAGTTCAGCGCCAGGTCTTCCAGCTGCCGCTGCAGTCCGGCATCCAGCGTCGTTACCACCTTCTCTGCGCGGCTGCTCGCCAGCGCGCGGCGGGCAAAAAGCGGCGCCAGCTGCGGCATCTGCCGCGGAAAGAGCCAGACGGGCTCTTCGATAGCTTCTCGTACCGGCTGCGCCGGCCACACGCCCTGATTTTCCATCCGCAGCAGCACCTTATCGCGCGCCGCCTGCGCTCGCTCCGGCCAGCGATCCGGACGCAGCCTGCTCGGCGCCTGCGGCAGTACCGCCAGCAGCGCCGCTTCGCCATAGCTGAGCTGCGCGGGCGGTTTACCGAGATAGGCCCAGCTGGCTGCGCCGATCCCCTGCAGCGTACCGCCGAACGGCGCCCGGTTGAGGTAGAGCGTGAGGATCTCGCTTTTTGACAGATGCCACTCCAGCTGCAGCGCGCGCCATAGCTGACGCAGCTTGCCGCCAAAGGTTCGGGGATGCGGATCGAGCAGGCGCGCCACCTGCATGGTCAGGGTGCTGCCCCCAGAGATCACCCGCCCGGAAGTGAGATCCTGCCAGGCAGCGCGAACGATCGAGAACGGATTAACGCCGGGGTGATCCCAGAACCAGCGATCTTCATACTGGATCAGCGCCTGTAAATAGCGCGGCGAAACGTCAGCCAGGGTCACCGGATAGCGCCAAACGCCCTGCGCGTCGGCGAAACGCCACAGCGGCGTCCCGTCTTCCGCCACCACCACTCGGGCAGGCGTCACCTCGCGCAGCGGCAGCGGCCACAGGCGATCGGCGGCCAGCAGCAGCAGCCACAGCAAAAAAATAAACGCCGCCAGCCAGCGCCAGCGGCGTTTAATGCGCTTCAGTGCCCGCATTTAGGGTGCAACGGTGAGCGGTCCGCTGGCCGCGCCGGTTGCCCGCCACTGCGGCACGTACATTGACTCGACCTGCGGCTGCGGTACCTGATAGGTGCCCGGCGTCACCGCGCGCGCCAGATAAACCAGCGTCACCGGCTGGCCTTCATTGATAGCCACCGCGGCGACGAAGCGATCGTCGCGAAACTCAATGTGCTGAATATCGGCCTGCTGCATCTGGTTAAGCAGATTCTGCACCACCTCGCCGTTCTCCTGCAGGCTGGCGCTGCTGTTGGCCAGATTCTGGTTTTCCAGCTCCAGCCCCGCCGGGAGTAAATCCACCACCAGCGCGTCCGGGACGTTACGCTTAGCCGTCACTTCCAGCTTCACCAGCACCAGTTCGCCGCTGCGCAGCGAAGAGAGCGATTTCTGCTGGCCCTGGGTATCGAAAATTTGCCGTTCAATGCCGAGTACGTTGCCCCCCGGCTGCGGCGCGTTCTGCGGATATCCGCTGCTGTCGAGACGGAGCCACAGCGGCTGCTGGCCGGTATTGGTCACCTGCAAGGCCGCCAGCTGGTCGCCGGTCAGGTTGCGGGTTTGCGCTTTCTCGCCGGAGAGCGGTTCGGCCTGCACGGAGGTTTGCGCCTGCCAGCTGCCGGGGAGATCCTGCAGCGTACGCCCGGCCAGGAACAGGGCGTTACTCTCCTGCGTCGAGAGCCAGCGCTGGCCGTAGGCTTCGTCCGCCAGATGGCTGAGCAGCGTATTTTGCGCTTCCGGCAGCAGTTTGTTCTCCTCCAGCAGCGCCAGCTTCAGCGCATCGTCGCGCAGCTCGCTGCCGTAATCGCCGAGCCAGCGATTCGCGTCCTGCCGCGGCGTCGTCAGCGCCAGCTTCAGGGCTTCGCCGCCGCGCGGCGCATCGCCCATCAATTTCAGGGCCACGCCCAGCTGCAGCAGCGGCAGACCGGAACGCGCCTGGTCGTGACGGCTCCAGATTTCGCGCAGCGCGCCGAGCGGCGCTTTCTGCTGCCGGGCCAGTACCAGCGCGGCGTAGGCCTGAGCGGCAAAGCGGCTGGCCTGGGCATCATCGCTATAGCGGACGGTCATCAGCCCCGGCTCCTGTAAATAACGCAGCAGGCGCTGGTTGCCGTTATTGACGGCGTTCGTTGGTACGCTGTAGCCCTGCTCGCCCGCCCGGACGAGGAAGTCCATCGCGTAGGCGCTCAACCAGTACTCCTCCGGCCCTTCTTTATCCCACAGGGCGAAACCGCCATCATCGCGCTGCATCTGCAGCAGACGAGAAATGCCGATATCCACCGCCGCGCGTCGCTTTTCATCGCTATCGCCGCCGATCCCCAGGGCTTTAAGCTGGGCGGCGTTGGTATAGAGCGACGGGAACAGCCCGCTGGTGGTCTGCTCCAGGCAGCCGTAAGGATAGGCTTTCAGGTCGCGTATATAGCGCGCCAGGTTCAGCGGCGGCTTACCGCTGAACACCAGCTGCCCCTGCAACGTCGCGGGCGAGAAGCCCTCGCTTTGCGCCGCCGGAGCCTGCCAGCTTTCACCCGGCTGGAGGACAGCGCCGGAATTCACGGTTTGCGCCGGGAAAGCCGGACGCACGCCCAGCTGCCACTGCTTCTGCATCGGCGCGAAGGTTTCACCCGGCAGGTTCAGGCCGCTGATGGTGGCATTCACCTGACCATCGCCAAAGCCTTGCTGCGCGCGAACCGGCACAAACAGCGTGCTGCGCGCGCCGGGAGCCAGATGCACCGGCGGTATTTCTCCCCCTTCAAGCTGCAGCAGACCGCTGGCGGCCAGCGCAACGTTGAGGGTCTGCGGCTTATCGGTCAGATTGCTGAGATCCAGCGCCAGGCGAGTGGTATCTCCGCTGGCGAGGAAGCGCGGCATATTCAGCTCGGCAATAACCGGCGCCGCCACGATCGTTTTTCCTTCGCTGCTGCCAAAATCCTCTGCGGTCCACGCCTGGGCCATAACCCGCAGTTCGCCGTTAAAGTCGCCAATCGGCAAAGTCACCGTCCCTTCGCCTTTCTCATCCAGCACCACCGGCTGCGCCTGCTGAGCGATAATCGTCACGTGATTAACCGGCGGTTTGCCGCCGCGTTTGAGTTCATCACCGTCGCCGCCGAAGCGCAGGCTGGCGAGTCTCCCCTGCCCTTCGATCACCTGACCATAGATATCGTAAATATCGGCGCCGTAGCGTTTCTGGCCAAAGAAAGCGTTCCACGGATCCGGCGTTGCATAGTCGGTGATATTAAGTACGCCGCTATCGACGGCGGAGAGCAGCACGTTAACCTGTTTCGGCGTCTCGCCTTCTTTGACGCTGGCCTTAACGTTGACCTTCAGCGGCTGGTTGGGGCGCATTTTATCCGGCGCTTCCAGCGTCAGGTTCAGACGGCGATTTTCATCGCCAAGCGGCAGATGCAGCAGACCCACCGCCCGTTTTGGCGTCGCGGACTGGGATTTATCCCCCGGACGAATCACCAGGGTGCTGAGATAGAGGTCGTGACGATTCCACGCTTTATCCACCGGGATCGATAGCTCCATCCCTTCCGCCGGGACGTCAATATCCTGCCACCACAGCGGCCCTTCGCTTGATTCCACCAGCGCGTAGCCTTTACCGGCTGCCGGAGCGGCGATATGCAGCTTGATCGTATCGCCCGGTTTATAGGCCGGTTTGTCCAGCTTCATGGTGACGCGGTCCGGACGCGCCGCCCCCTGGCCATCGCTGTTATCCTGCCAGCTGTATCCGGCCCAGAAGCGCACGCTGCTGACCGCATCATCCGGCCCTTTAACTTCCAGGCGATAAGAACCCCACTCGACCGGGAAGCTCACTTTCGCCGTTTGTCCGGCTGAAATATCCAGCGACTCCTCGCCTTCCTGAAGATCTTTTTGATCGAACTGCGACTGCCAGCCTTCGCTCTCGGACCAGTTCCAGTAGTAGTCGCGGCGTTCGCGAATCAACCGAACCTGCAGCCCGGAGACCGCTTTCTTCTCACCTTTGGCGTCGGCATACACAATCTCAAACGCGGCGGTGCCGTTTTCATCCACCACCGGCTGCTTGATAGTGCTGTCGGTGCGATAGTCGTAAACCTCTTTCAGGGCAAATTCCGGTCGGATACCCGGCAGCGTTTCGGCCGGCCAGATCGGCTGCCTGACGATGCGCGTGACCGGTCTGCCACCGGACTCCAGCAGGCTGGCCTGCAGGATCACCTGCAGCGGCGAGCGGCTCTCCTGCCACTGGCTGGCGGCGGTGACTTCCGCATGTCCGCGATCGTCCAGGGTGGTCTGTACTTCATCCAGGCTGCGGGAAAGGTTCTCTTCGGCAATGTCGCCAAACTGGAAGCCCGGCAGCGCAGGCACCGCATCGCGCAGCGGACGCAGGAACAGTTTACCCTGCAGCGGGTTGCCGCTGGCCGGCGCGCCGTACAGATACGCCCCGCTCACGGCAAAGCTGACATCCGCAGCCGGCGAAACCGGGGCATTTTGCGGCGTGAGATTCAGCGCCATGCGCTCAGGCATAAAATCTTCAACGTGAAAATCCCACTCGCGCGGCTGGTTGTCGCCGGTGCTGGCGCGAATGTGCCACATCCCGGTCGCCGCGCCGCTATCGAGCGGATAAGTCAACTGATACAGGCCGTTAACCGGTTTGCTGACCGTCGAACGAATAACCTGGCCATCCGGCTGCACGACTTCCAGCTTCACCGGCTGCTCGGGGAGCGGTTTACCGTCGCTATCGCGCAGTAGCGCGTTGAGAATAACCGTTTCGCCCGGACGATAGAGATCCCGTGGGCCAAACATAAATAGCTGCTTGCTGAAGCCCGGCGCACCGGCGATGGAAAATTCAGCCAGGTCCAGCGCCGGAAGTTTGAGATCCAGCAGAGTGGTTTGCCCGTCCTTACGCGCCAGCAGCAGCGCCGCTTCTTTGTCCGTTTGCAGCGTCACGTGCCCCTGAGCGTCGCTCTTCGCCTGCGCCAGGGTTTGCCCTTTGGCGTTCAGCAGCTGCACATCGATACCGGACTGCGCCGCGCCGTTTTCCAGGCTCTGGGTAAAGACATCCAGCCGGTTGTGGTAGCGGTGCGCGGATACGCCGATATCGCTGAGGGTGAACAGCGTCGCGGCGTTGCTATAGCTGTAGCGGCCCGCCTGGTTCATCACCGCGATATAGACGCCCGGCTCCTGCAACGGCTTGATATCCGCCAGCGGCAGCAGCAGTTTTTCGCGCGTATTGCGCGCCGGGTTAAGGTCAAAACGGCCGGTGTAGACCAGATCGGCCATCTTCAGCAGCTCGTCCGACTCCCAGTTGCTCAGGGAATTGCGGTATTCCCATTGGCTGACGAAGGCGGAGAGCGATTCAGGTTTGATGCGGAAAAAATTGACGTCGATGTTATCGACATTCAGCGCCATCACCGGCAGTCCGGCCACCACTTTCCCCGGCAGCAGCGAGCCGCGGCTGGCAAAGCCGATGCTCGGGGCGATGTCGCGGGTGGTAATGGTTTTTTCAACGCTGCTGTCTAAGGTCGCTTTATTCAGCGCGGTCAGGGTGGGGTCGAGCGAAACGATCAGCTCGCGTTTTGGCTCAAGATGGCGTAGACGCAGCTCTTTAAGGTTGGGCGCCAGCTCCCATGCCCCATCGACTTTGCCGCTTTTTTTGTCGACCAGATGCACGCTGCGGGAGAAATCCTGATCCGGCTGCAGAGGAATAGAGAAGGTCAGCACCAGCGTCGCCGCGCCGTCGAGCTGAACTTCAGAAGCATCCAGCAGCGTTAACGCTTTGCCTTTGCTTTTTTCAGCCAGCGCCGCCAGCTGGGCGCTGTCCGGCTTCGCGGGAGCGCTATCTGCCGCCGCGGATGGCGCCGACGCGACCGCCTGCGGTTTGCCGCTGTCGTCACAGGCGGTCAACGATAGCGCGGTAAGTAGCGCCAGAGATAGCGCCGCCAAACGAAATGGTTTCATCCTTCTAACCCCTCGGCCCGCAGGCCAGATAAATTCAGTGAACACATTATTATGCGTTAACGGCAGAATTACCAATAGCGCGCTAGCAAGCAATATTGGTAGGGACCACGGATAGCAGGAGTGGATTAATTTAACGGATATACCACGCTACGATTTTTCTTATATCAACTTTTAATATCCTCAGCTATCGATACTTTTTATTCTGAAATCCCATTCTCTCCGCCCATATAAATTGACAAGGCTCGCGTTTTCTATTTATTGTTCGGGATATCATTGCCTTTAAAATATAAATTATTACGCCGGCGATGATATTGACTGTACGTTCCAGCGTTTACCAGATAGCACAACATCAACCCATCTCATATAAATATATATGGGATTAATAATATGGAAGTTATTTATGTCTCAGATGGTCGCACTGTCGATTATTATTTTAATTCTTTATATCGGCGACGTTGTTTCAACCCGCACAAAAGCCTGGATTCCCTCCGTATTTGTCTGTGCGGTCCTGTTTTTAATCGGGTACTGGACATTTTTCCCGGCAGATATTATCAGCCGGGCCGGAATCGGCACGCCGGTTGCCATAATGCTGATGTATCTGTTAATCACCAATATGGGCACCCTGCTGTCGCTAAAAGAGCTGGCGCAGCAGTGGAAGACCGTAGTCATCTCCCTCGCCGGCATTGCCGGGATCGCGGCGGCGGTCTTTGCGGTGAGCCTGGCGCTGTTCGACCGCAACACCGCGCTGGTCACCATTCCTCCGCTGGTCGGCGGTATCGTCTCATCGCTGATTATGTCGCAGGGCGCGAGCAGCGCCGGCCTGGTCGACCTGTCGGTTTTTGCCATTTTGATTTACGTAATGCAGGGGTTTGCCGGATATCCGCTCACCGCCATCATGCTGCAGCGTGAAGGTAAAACGCTGCTTGCCCGCTACCGCAGCGGCGAGCACCGACCCGATAACATCGCCGATGAGCACGCGATGCTCACCGTTGGCGAGGAGAAAATGCCGCGCCTGTTCAGTAAAATCCCCGTTAGCTACAACAGCAACTACTTTAAATTCCTGCGGCTGGCGCTGGTCGGCTGTCTGGCCTGGCTTGTCGCCGACCTCGCGAAGCCGATCGTGAATATCAGCCCCTTCGTGCTGTGCCTGTTTTTTGGCGTGGTGTTTACCTCGTTAGGCTTTCTTGAAAAGCATATGCTGCATAAGGCGAACGGCTTTGGCTTCGCCATTATGGCATTGATGCTATTTATCTTTGATACCTTAAACAAAGCCACGCCGGAGATGCTGCTGCGCCTGCTTTTCCCGATGGTGGTGTTAATCGCCACGGCGGCGATCGGGATGTTTGTTGTCTCCTGGCTGGTCGGGAAACTGCTTGGCGTCAGCGGCCCGATGGCTTTCGCCATCTCATTGACCGCGCTGTACGGTTTCCCCGCCGACTATATTATTACCAACGAGGCCATCAACGCCCTCACCCACGATGAAAAAGAGCGCCAGATGCTGACCCACCATATGCTGGGCCCGATGCTGGTCGGCGGATTCGTCTCCGTCACCATGGTTTCGGTGGTGTTAGCCGGAATTCTGGTCGGCTATCTGACCCCCGCTGTCGGCTGAGCGCGTTGAATTTTTAGCAAATGATGGAGCCATTGATGATTAACCCTGACATCACCGCGATTATCGCCAGAGAAGAACAGGCGATGATCGCTTTTCGTCGCGACCTGCACGCCCATCCGGAACTTCCCTGGGAGGAGAAGCGCACCACGGATCGCGTCGCCGCCGGACTGGAGGCCATCGGTATCCCTTACCGCCGGACGCATCCCACCGGAATCATCGCCGACATCGCCGGCGGCCAGCCGGGTAAAACCGTGGCTCTGCGCGCCGATATGGATGCGTTACCGGTGGTGGAGCTGAACGACCCGCTCGACTATAAATCACAAACTCCCGGGAAAATGCACGCCTGCGGCCATGACGCCCATACCGCCATGCTGCTGACCGCCGCCCGTGCGTTATATGACGTCCGCGAGCAGCTGGCGGGCAACGTCCGGCTGATCTTTCAGCCTGCGGAAGAGATTGCCGAGGGGGCGAAGGCGATGATTCAGCAGGGGGCTATCGATAACGTGGATAACGTTTTCGGGATGCATATCTGGTCCGGCACGTCATCCGGCAAAATCTCCTGCAACGTCGGTTCCTCCTTTGCCTCAGCCGATTTGCTGAAAGTGACCTTCCGCGGCCGCGGCGGCCACGGTTCGATGCCGGAGGCCTGCGTCGATGCGGCGGTGGTCGCTTCCGCTTTCGTGATGAATCTGCAGGCTATTGTGGCGCGAGAAACCTCCCCGCTGGAGTCCGCGGTAGTCACCATCGGCAAAATGTATGTCGGCACGCGCTTTAACGTCATTGCCGAAAACGCCGTTCTTGACGGTACCGTGCGCTGCTTCAGCCTGGAAGCGCGCCAGCGCCTGGAAACGGCCATTACCCGCTATGCCGAGCATACCGCCGCGGTATATGGGGCGACCGCTCAGGTTGACTACTGCTACGGTACGCTACCGGTGATCAACGAAGAGCGCAGCGCGCTGCTGGCGCAGTCGGTTATCCGCGACGCGTTCGGCGATGGCGTCCTTTTCAATGAAAAACCGACCACCGGCGGAGAAGATTTTAGTTTTTATATGCAAAATATCCCCGGCGCCTTTGCGCTGCTCGGCTCGGGCAATAAAGAGAAAGGCAGCGACTACGCGCACCATCACGGCTGCTTTAATATCGACGAGCAGGTGATGAAAAGCGGCGCTGAACTGTACGCGCAGTACGCCTGGCGCTACCTGCAGCAAAACGCGTTTTAAGCCAACTCTCCCCCGACGCCGCTCGGGGGAATATCACATTCCCGCCGCCTCTCCTTGAAAATGCCTTGTCGATATCGCAAAAAACAACAACAATCACTCTATTGTTGATGACACGGAGGCACTCATGTCTACCTCGTTTTTTGTCGCTGCCGACTGGCTGGCAGAGCATATTGATGACCCGGAAATCCAGATTATCGACGCGCGGATGGCCCCCCCGGGACAGGAAGAGCGCGATCTTAACGCTGAGTATCAGGCAGGCCATATTCCCGGCGCCGTCTTTTTCGATATCGAAGCCCTCTCTGACCACACCAGCCCGCTGCCGCACATGATGCCGCGCGCGGAGGCGTTTGCCGTCGCCATGCGCGAACTTGGCGTCAGCAGCGATAAGCATCTGGTGGTATACGATGAAGGCAATCTCTTCTCCGCGCCGCGCGCCTGGTGGATGCTGCGCACGTTCGGCGTTGAAAAGGTGTCGATTGTCGCCGGTGGGCTGGAGGGCTGGCGCCGCGATGGGCTACCGCTGGAGCAGGGCCTCCCCGAACTGCCGGAAGGTGATTTTGACGGCCGCGTCGATCCGCTGGCGATCAAGCGCCTGACCGATGTGCTGCTGGTCAGCCACGAAGGATCGGCGCAGATCGTCGATGCGCGCCCGGCAGGACGCTTTAATGGCCAGGTGGCAGAGCCGCGACCGGGACTGCGCAGCGGGCATATTCCCGGCGCGCTAAACGTACCGTGGACGGAACTGGTGATTAACGGCGAACTCAAAACCACCGATGAACTCAACGAGATCTTCGCGCGTCAGGGCGTCGATTTTGAACGGCCGATTATTGCCAGCTGCGGCTCCGGCGTAACGGCGGCGGTCGTCGTGCTGGCGCTCACCACCCTCGGCGTTAACGGCGTTAGCCTGTACGACGGCTCATGGAGCGAATGGGGGGCGCGGACGGATTTGCCGATTGAACCGGCGCAGTAGGCAGTAAAGAGAACAACGGGGGCCTGAGCCCCCGTTGAGTTAAATAATCCGATTGTGCTTAAAGTCGCGCAGGAAGCTGCCCCAGCGCTTTTCATAAAACGGCGTGATGTGGGCGATCATAAAGTGGCTAATCCCCTTTTCCCCCTCCACCACCTGACAGATATCAATCGGCTCGTCGCCGGGAAGCGTATCGGTCGCCACGCTGCCGGTCGCCTGAATAACCTCCTCAATATCGCCTTCCGCTTCAATACCAATCAGCAGGTTGGCTGGCGCATCGGCGCTGTCTTTGATAGAGCATAAAAACGCGCGCTTCACCGTTTTCAGGGTCTTAAACAGCGTGGTCAGCGAGTCCACCATCTGCGCGGGCGGCTCGGCAACCTCAGACAGCAGCAGCGACTCTCCGCCTTCAAGCACGGTCTGGGTGCTGAGCGGGCTGCCCTCTTCCCCCAGCAGATGGCTAATCTCACGCGGCGCAAACTCTTTGCCGGTGGCGAGTTTGGCATTGAGATAGAGCGTTTCGCCGAGGGTCATGGCGAACAGCGTGCGCACCGGCATCACCACAAAAGACTGTTCGTCCTCAACGGCCTGCTGCAGCGCTTCCAGCGAGGTGAAAAAAGGAATGACCGATGTGCCATCATCTTTTTCCCAGTGCTGCAGATCCAGCACGCTGTCTTCAACGACCTGCTCGCCCTGAGCGGCGGCTCCGGGTACCCACACGGTAGCTTCCAGCAGCGTACGGAAAAACGCCGGACGATGGCCTGGCTCGGTAGCCGCCTTCTCCAGCAGGGTTTCTAGCTCATTTTTAGTTTCGGACATAGTAGTTCCACAACGAAAATCCCCTCACCCCGGCTCTCTCCACGAAGGAAGCGGGAGAAAGCCGAACGTGACCTCCCCCTGAAACATCAGGGGGAGGGTCAGGGGAAAGGGTTATTCCGCGGTCAGCAAATTAGCAATAGTGCGCACGCCGAGGCCGGTCGCGCCCGCCGACCACTGCTCAACCGCAGATTTGCGGTAGGTCGCCGAACAGTCGATATGCAGCCAGCCTTCATGATAATTCTCCACGAAGTGGGACAGGAAGCCCGCCGCGGTGCTGGCGCCGGCCGGATAGGCCGCGCTGCCGGTATTGTTCAGTTCAGCAAAGTTGGACGGCAGCTGGCCGCGGTGGAACTCAGCCAGCGGCAGGCGCCAGAAAGCTTCGTTTTCAGCCTGCGCGCTCGCCAGCAGGCGATTCGCCAGCGCATCATCAAAGCTGAACAGCGCGTGATAATCATTGCCAAGCGCGGTTTTCGCCGCGCCGGTCAGCGTGGCGGCATCGATGATCAGCGCCGGCTTTTGCGCCGAAGCATCGATCAGGCCGTCCGCCAGCACCAGGCGACCTTCCGCATCGGTGTTCATGATTTCCACGGTTTTGCCGTTGCGATAGTGAATAATATCGCCCAGTTTGAAGGCGTTACCGCTAATCAGGTTATCGGCGCAGCACAGATACAGCTTCACGCGCTTGTTCAGGCCGCGCGTGATGGCGAACGCCAGCGCGCCGGTTACCGTCGCCGCGCCGCCCATATCGGACTTCATCGAGTCCATAAACGCGCTCTGCTTGATGCTGTATCCGCCGGAGTCAAAGGTGATGCCTTTACCGACCAGGCAGGCGTACACCGGGGCTTCTTTGTCGCCGGTTGGGTTATAGTCCAGCGCCAGCAGGACCGGCGGACGCTCGGAGCCGCGGCCGACGGTGTGGAGGCCCAGGTAGTTCTGCTCGCGCAGATCTTCGCCCTTGGTGATGCGATAAGAGACGTTATCGCAGGCCACGCTGCACAGCAGGTCTACCGCACGCTGCGCCAGCTGTTCCGGCCCCAGCTCTTCCGCCGGGGCGTTGATGGTGTCGCGGACCCAGTCAATAATGGTCAGGCGGTTATCCAGTTCGCTTTTCTGCGCATCGTCGAGGGCCGGCCACTCCACTTTGCGGCTGCCTTTCGGGCCTTTATAGCCGGCCCAGAATGCCCATGCGCGATCGGTATCCCAGCCCTCGCCGTCAAGCGCGACATGTTTGATGCCCATGCCGTCAATTTTTCGCGCCGCGCGCTGAATCAAACCGAGGTCGTCTTTGCCGTTCAGATGCAGGGCGATGCCGTCGTTATTAATGCTGTAAGATGCTTTTTCTCCCCAGCGCGCATCGGCTGGCTGAGCGGTAAGCGTAATTTTCATAGCTTCGGTCATTATCATTATCCTTCTTAGCAAACGGGCCGCCGTATGGCAGCCCGTAAAGTTCTTTCGCTCGTTGATTCATCCGGCTTAAACCACCGGATAAATCATGACGCGAAAATTATTCTGCTTCGTCTAACCAGACTAGCAGAATCGCCTCAAGAATTTTTTCATTGGATGCGTTCGGATCGTCATCAAACTCTTCCAGATCGCAAATCCACTGATGCAGATCGGTGAAGCGAACGGTTTTCGGGTCGAGATCCGGGAAAGCGTCGTACAGCGCTTCGCCGATTTCACGACTATCGGTCCATTTCAGTCCCATATTAATGCTCGCGTGCGTGGTTGATGGTGTAACGCGGAATTTCGATGACCAAATCTTCGTCAGTCACCCGCGCCTGGCAGCTCAGACGGCTGTCGGGCTCAAGCCCCCAGGCCTTATCCAGCATGTCGTCTTCATCTTCGGTGCTTTCCGCCAGCGAGTCAAAGCCTTCACGCACGATGCAGTGGCAGGTGGTGCAGGCACAGGATTTTTCGCAGGCGTGTTCAATCTCAATACCGCTACGCAGCGCTGCATCAAGAATGGTCTCACCGGTCTCAGCTTCCACAACTACGCCATCCGGACACAGGTCCTGGTGGGGCAGAAAAACAATTTTTGGCATTTTAAACCTCGTCCACGGATTGGCCTTTCAGCGCGATACGGACCGATTGATCCATACGACGTGCGGCAAATTCCTGGGTTTGTGTGTCGATATTTTTAATCGCTTCTTTGATTGCATCGGCATCATCGCCTGCCGCTGCGGCGCGCACTTGCTCCGCGGCGTCATCGATAGCCTGACGCTCTGCGGCGCTTAACAGCGCGGCGTCGGCGGCCAGCGCGCTGACCAGACTTTCCAGTACGCGCGCGGCTTCAACTTTTTGCTCGGCCAGCATACGCGCCTGGACATCCTGTTCGGCGTAGCTCATCGAATCTTTAATCATGCTGGCGATCTCGCCATCGGTCAGACCGTAGGACGGTTTCACCTGGATAGAGGCCTCAATGCCGGTCGATTTCTCCATCGCCGTCACGCTCAGCAGGCCATCGGCATCCACCTGGAAGGTCACGCGAATATGCGCCCCGCCCGCCGGTAATGCCGGAATGCCGCGCAGCGCAAAGCGCGCCAGGGAGCGGCAGTCCTGCACCAGCTCACGCTCGCCCTGCATAACGTGGATAGACATCGCCGTCTGACCATCTTTGAAGGTAGTGAACTCCTGCGCGCGCGCCACCGGAATGGTGGTGTTACGCGGGATAACCTTTTCCACCAGGCCACCCATGGTTTCCAGCCCCAGAGAGAGCGGAATGACATCAAGCAGCAGCAGTTCGCTGTCCGGCTTATTGCCTACCAGGATATCCGCCTGAATCGCCGCGCCGATGGCGACGACTTTATCCGGGTCGATAGAGGTCAGCGGCGTACGGCCAAAGAATTCGCCGACGCGTTCGCGCACCAGCGGCACGCGGGTCGAGCCGCCCACCATCACCACTTCCAGCACCTCTTGCGCCTCAACGCCGGCGTCTTTCAACGCGCGACGGCAGGCCAGCAAGGTGCGTTTGACCAGCGGGGCGATCAGCGCATTAAACTGGCTACGGGTCACCTCCCCCTGCCAGCCGCCGACGTTCACCCGCGCCGTCTCGGCATCGCTGAGGGCGATTTTCGCCGCGATCGCCGCGTCAAGCAGCTCGCGCTGCAGGCGGTTATCACTGCGATCGCTCAGGCCAGCCTGCTCGCGCAGATAATCGGCCAGCAGATGATCGAAATCGTCGCCGCCGAGCGCGGAATCGCCGCCGGTGGCCAGGACTTCAAACACGCCGCGGCTCAAGCGCAGCACGGAGATATCAAAAGTACCGCCGCCGAGATCGTAAACCGCGATGACCCCTTCCTGACCGGAGTCCAGGCCGTAGGCTATCGCCGCCGCGGTCGGCTCGTTCAGCAGACGCAGCACGTGCAGGCCCGCCAGACGCGCCGCGTCTTTGGTTCCCTGCCGCTGAGCATCATCGAAGTAGGCCGGCACGGTAATCACCACGCCGTCGAGCTCGCCCGCCAGCGCCTCGGTGGCGCGTTCGGCCAGCGCTTTTAGAATGTCGGCAGATACGCGGATCGGATTGAGCAAACCTCCCGTAGTCTGAATCATCGGCAGGCCGTTTTCGCTGGCCTGCAGCTGATAAGGCAGATGTGGATAGCGGGCCTCGATATCGGCCAGAGAGCGGCCCATCATGCGTTTGACGGAGCTGATGGTGTTGACCGGATCCAGCGCGGCGTTTTGTCGCGCGTCATAGCCCACCGTCAAACCCGAAGCCTGATAGTTCACCACCGACGGCAGCAAATAGCGCCCCTGATGGTCGGGCAGAGTTTCGGCCTGGCCGCTACGCACGGTAGCCACCAGTGAATTGGTGGTGCCCAGGTCGATACCCGCCGCCAGACGTCGCTGGTGCGGCGCGGCGCTCAGTCCGGGCTCACTAATTTGTAATAAGGCCATAATTGCTTCCGAAAATTAAAAATCGAGCAGTTTTTCTTCGAGTTGTTCCGCACTGCTTCGCAGTTTATCGAGAAAACGCAGCTTGCGCACGGTATCCGCCGCCGCCTCCCACGTCTCGTTATTCAGTTGTTCAACCATCAGCTGATGCCGGGTATCAAATTGCGCTTTGACCCGCTTGATAAAGCTTTCCAGCCGCGCTTCATCTTTCGCCTTGCCTATCTCATCGAGCTCTTCGCGCAGTTCCAGCTGTTCCATCAGGAACGCGGTATCGCGCACGGTATGCTGCTCGCTGGCGAGATCGAAACCGTGAAGTGAAAGGAGATATTCGGCGCGGGTCAGCGGATGGCGAAGGGTTTGCCACGCCTGATTAATGGTGGCGGACTGCTGCACCGCGGCGAGCTGTTCAGCCGCGCTGCCGCTGGCGAACTTATCGGGATGATACTGGCGCTGTAGCTCCTGGTACCGGGCAGCCAGGGGTTCTAACGAAAGGGTATAGCTGGCCGGTAACCCGAAGAGGGTAAAATAGTCCATAGCAACCTCAGGGTTAACGAGATAAAGCAAACCCCACGCGCAGCGAGACTACGGTGGGGTCAGGGATAACCGATTACACGTTAAAGCTTTCGCCGCAGCCGCACTCGTCTTTCACGTTCGGGTTGGTGAACTTAAACCCTTCGTTAAGACCTTCTTTGACGAAGTCCAGCTGCGTGCCGTCGAGGAACTGCAAACTTTTGCCGTCGATCACGACCTTCACGCCTTTGTCTTCAAACACGGTGTCTTCTGCCGCCGGCTCGTCAACAAACTCCAGTACATAAGCCATACCCGAGCAGCCGGAAGTTCTGACTCCCAGGCGCAGACCAAACCCTTTACCGCGGTTGGCCAGAAAGGTGTTGACTCGCGCTGCTGCACTGTCGCTTAAAGTAATCGACATAACAAACCTCAACTCTTAATTATTTTGCTTCACGTTTGCTTTTGTAATCCGCAATCGCGGCTTTAATCGCGTCTTCCGCCAGAATAGAGCAGTGAATTTTCACCGGCGGCAGCTCAAGCTCGTCTGCGATATCGGTGTTTTTGATCGCCTGAGCTTCGTCCAGCGATTTCCCTTTCACCCACTCGGTCACCAGGGAGCTGGAAGCAATAGCGGAACCGCAGCCGTAGGTCTTGAAACGCGCGTCTTCAATGATACCTTCATTGTTGACTTTAATCTGCAACTTCATCACGTCGCCGCACGCCGGTGCACCAACCATGCCGCTGCCGACGTTTTCGTCGCTATTGTCGAAGGAGCCGACGTTGCGCGGATTCTCGTAATGATCGATAACTTTTTCGCTGTAAGCCATGATGAATTCTCCTTATTGGTGCCGAATTAGTGATGTGACCATTCAATGCTGTTCAGATCCACGCCCTGCTTGAACATTTCCCACAGCGGAGAAAGTTCGCGCAGACGACCAATGGAGTTGCGAACCAGATTGATGGTGTAGTCAATCTCTTCTTCGGTAGTAAAACGACCTAAAGAGAAACGAATAGAGCTATGCGCCAGCTCGTCGGTCATCCCCAGCGCGCGCAGCACGTAGGACGGCTCGAGGCTTGCGGAAGTACAGGCGGAACCGGAAGAGACCGCCAGGTCTTTCAGCGCCATAATCAGCGACTCGCCTTCAACGTAGTTAAAGCTGACGTTGAGAATGTTCGGCGCGCCCTGCTCGAGATCGCCGTTCAGGTAGACCTCTTCCATATCTTTTACGCCGTCCCACAGACGGTTACGCAGGCCGCGCAGGCGGGCCATTTCGCTTTCCATCTCTTCTTTCGCGATACGGTAAGCTTCACCCATACCGACGATCTGGTGGACAGGCAGCGTCCCGGAGCGCATACCGCGCTCGTGACCGCCGCCGTGCATCTGCGCTTCGATACGAATACGCGGTTTACGACGCACATACAGCGCGCCGATGCCTTTCGGGCCATAGATTTTGTGGCCGGAGAAGGACATCAGATCAACTTTCAGCTGGCTCAGGTCGATAGGCAGTTTGCCCACGCTCTGGGTCGCGTCAACGTGGTAAATGATACCGCGGGCGCGGCACATCTCGCCGATGGTAGCGATATCCTGTACCACGCCGATTTCGTTATTCACGTGCATAATGGAAACAAGGATGGTGTCATCACGCATCGCGGCTTCCAGCTCTTTTAAATCGATAATGCCGTTACGCTGCGGGGCGAGGTAGGTCACTTCAAACCCTTCGCGCTCCAGCTGACGGCAGGTGTCCAGCACGGCTTTATGTTCGGTTTTGCTGGTGATGATGTGCTTGCCTTTTTTCTGATAAAAGTTGGCTGCACCTTTAATCGCCAGGTTGTCGGATTCCGTCGCGCCGGAAGTAAAAACGATTTCGCGCGGGTCAGCGCCGACCAGCTCGGCAATCTGATTACGGGCGATATCTACCGCCTCTTCAGCCTGCCAGCCAAAACGGTGTGAACGCGAGGCCGGGTTACCAAAGGTCCCGTCCAGGGTCAGGAACTGCATCATTTTCTCGGCAACACGCGGGTCCACCGGCGTGGTTGCGGAGTAATCGAGATAGATCGGTAATTTCATTGCTCTATAAACTCCGTACATCGCTTCAATGCAAGGAATCAGGCAACCGGCTGGATGTACGACCGAGTACACAGGATGTCGGAACATCCTGGCCTGATTCGAAAATCTTTTTTATCTTTTTTACTCAGCTCGTTTCAGCTTGCAGCCGATAGCTGCAAGATGAAACTGAACGAGAACTACGCGCGCAGTTTGACGTCGATGGCGTCCTGAGCGCGGGTGCTACGCTGGGATTCATGGTTGTGCTGACGGCCGGAGACATCAAGGATTTCCTGGTTATTCACCAGTTCGCCCAGCGTGATGTTATTCAGAAAACCGGTCAATCGCTCGCTCAGATCGCGCCACAGCGCGTGAGTCAGACACTTATCGCCGCCCTGGCAGCCGCCTTTACCCTGACAACGGGTGGCGTCAACGGATTCGTCCACTGCGCTGATAACTTCGCCAACCGCGATGCTACCCGCTTCTTTACCTAACAGATAACCGCCGCCTGGACCACGTACGCTGGAAACCAGGCCATTTTTGCGCAGGCGAGAGAACAGCTGTTCCAGATAGGAAAGCGAAATTCCCTGACGCTCTGAAATATCAGCCAACGGAACCGGACCCGATTCAGAGTTGAGCGCAACGTCAAGCATCGCGGTCACGGCATAACGCCCTTTAGATGTCAGTCTCATGTCTTACTTAACCTCAAACTCGCCCCTGCCCGGGCTTTTTATTAATATGGGTATTGCATAGCAAGGGCAAGTCTGACATTCCCGAGTAAATTGGTCAACTATTTACTTGACTGTTTTAGTCAGGTATTTGGCTTTCCGTGCCGTTTCACTTCAGCGCGGCCTGGTGCCCTCGCCCCGGCCCTCTCCCACAAGGAGAGAGGGAGCCCGCAGTACCGCGCCGCCGGGCAACGGCGTGCACTATGACTCTTTATTTTTCTGCTGCTGCTCAATTGACGCCAGCATGCCGCGCAGGATGTTCAGCTCCTGGCTTTCCGGGCGGGCGCGGGTAAACAAACGGCGCAGTTTGTTCATCACCTGGCCCGGGTGGCTGGCGCGGATAAACCCGGTTGCCAGCAGCGTCTGCTCCAGATGACCGTAGAAACGCTCTAAATCATCCACCAGCGGATACGGGGTTTCTTCATGCTCGACGACAGGTTCATTTTGCTCCTGCGCCGCCAGCCAGGCCATACGCACTTCATAGGAGATAACCTGCACCGCCATCGCCAGGTTCATCGAGCTGTATTCCGGGTTGGCAGCGATTGCCACATGGTAGTGACACTTTTGCAGCTCTTCGTTAGTCAGGCCGACGCGTTCGCGGCCAAATACCAGCGCGATCGGCGCATGCTGCGCTTCGGCAACGCTTTTCAGGCCGCATTCACGCGGGTCGAGCATCGGCCACGGCAGCGTACGGGAGCGCGCGCTGGTCCCCACGACGAGGCTACAGCCCGCCAGCGCTTCATCAAGGGTATCAACGATGTGGGCATTGCCAATGACGTCGCTGGCCCCGGCCGCCAGAGCGATGGCCTGAGAATCGGGTTTGACCAGAGGATTGACCAGCCACAGGTTGGTTAACCCCATGGTTTTCATTGCGCGGGCGACGGAGCCCATATTGCCGGTGTGTGAGGTTTCTACCAGTACGATTCGAATATTTTGCAGCATTATGGTTCTTCGGCTAAAGATTATTCGTGCATGCTATCATAAAACGAAGACATAAGGAGATTTCACTGTTACTATATGCGCCGTTTTTTCCCGTTCTTTAACATCCAGTGAGAGATACCGATGCATCCGATGCTGAACATCGCCGTGCGCGCAGCGCGCAAGGCGGGTAATTTAATTGCCAAGCACTACGAAACCCCCGACTCCGTAGAAACCAGCCAGAAAGGCAGCAATGATTTTGTGACTAACGTCGATAAAGCCGCCGAGGCGATGATTATCGAAACCATTCGCAAATCTTACCCGCAGCACACCATCATCACCGAAGAAAGCGGTGAGCACGCTGGTGAAGATCAGGATGTTCAATGGGTTATCGATCCACTGGATGGCACCACCAACTTCGTCAAACGTCTGCCGCACTTTTCCGTCTCCATCGCCGTACGCATTAAAGGCCGTACTGAAGTGGCCGTGGTTTACGATCCGATGCGTAACGAACTGTTCACCGCGACCCGCGGTCAGGGCGCGCAGCTGAACGGCTACCGCCTGCGCGGCAGCAGCGCTCGCGATCTGGATGGCACGATCATCGCCACCGGCTTCCCGTTCAAAGCAAAACAGCACGCGACCTCTTACATGAATATCCTCGGCAACATGTTCACCGAATGCGCGGATTTCCGCCGCACCGGTTCCGCGGCCCTGGATCTGGCCTACGTTGCCGCTGGCCGGGTTGACGGCTACTTTGAAATCGCGCTGAAACCGTGGGATTTCGCGGCAGGCGAGCTGATCGCCCGTGAAGCAGGCGCTATCGTCTGCGACTTTACCGGCGGCCATAACTACCTGCTGACCGGCAACATCGTTGCAGGCAACCCGCGCGTCGTGAAAGCGATGCTGGCCAATATGCGCGAGCATCTGAGTGAAGCGCTGAAGCGTTAATTTCTCACCGCATGAAAAACCAAAAGGAAGCCGCGGCTTCCTTTTTTTATCGCATTAAAACGGCCGCAGGCCGCCGCCCGATGGCATCGCGCTACTCCACATCACGATGGCCGCCGCCAGTAAAATCACGCCGCCGGCCAGCGCCAGCGTTGCCCAACCGATCTGCTTCCACAGCGCCGGCGCCCGATTCGCGCTCAGCCTGACCGCCAGCTGGCGGAAACCATGAACCAGCAGCGCCAGCGCGCTAATCGTCAGCGAGGTTCCCGCCGCCATCGCCATCGCGGCCGCCATGCCCCAGCCAAATACGCCGATAACCTTGCTGAACAACAGCACCATAATGGCTCCCGAGCAGGGCCGCATCCCCATTGACAGCACGATAGCCAGCCGCGCCCGCCAGTCATCGCCGCTTTGCAGCTGTTCCGGCGCCGGCAGATGCTGGTGCCCGCAGCCGCAGCTGGCGTGATGAACGTGATGCGCGGTGAAGGCGATGAATGTCGGTCGGCGCAGCAGCATCCGCAGCTTTTTCAGCGCCCGCCAGCACAGCAAAAGGCCCAGCGCGCCGACCAGCAAATAGCTTCCCTTTTCCAGCCAGAAGCTGCTCAGATGCAGCTGTCTTGCCGGCAGCCGCAGCAGCGTCAGTACCACCACCACTAAGGCGATGGCCACCAGCCCCTGCAGCAGCGAAGCGGCCAGCGTCAGGCCGATGCTCGATTTCAGCTTCGACGGATGGGTTGCCAGCCAGGTGGTTATGACCACCTTACCGTGCCCCGGCCCCAGCGCATGCAGGACGCCGTAGGCGAAGCTAAACCCCAGCAGCGACAGCCCGGCGGCGGCAGGATTCTCCGCAACCGCCTGCAGAAGCCGACTCAGTTCGACATTCAGCGCGCGCTGCCAGACCGCGCTTTGCAGCAGCACCTGCGGCCAGGCCCGCCATAGCCAGAAGCCAGCTCCGGCTGCCAGCAGCAGAAACAGCGCCAGCGGCCACAGCTGACGCCAGCGCGGCGAACGGCCGGTTTGAGCAAAAATCACTGACATTGCAGCGTCACCTTTTGCGCGAAGTAATTCCCCAGTTCCATATCCTCCGGCGGCGCATCCGCTTTATCCAGCGACTGCGCGTAGGACAACATTTTTTCGTTAGGCTTCGGCGTCATCACTTTTGCCGAGCAGCTTGTCTTCATCGCCGTCGGTAGAGTGAAGTCTGCGTCTTTGTCGTAATACATATCAACATAATAGGTCGGGTCGTAGGTGGAAAAGGTGAAGGTTTGCCCGGCCAGAGGCTGCGGCTTCGCCAGCGGCAGGGTAAAGGTGAGCACCGCCTGATGACCGCTGCGTTCAAGGCCATAACCAGCGGGCCGATTATCAAACTTCACCCGCTGGCCGTTGTGCCATAGCTCGCTGAAATAGTGCTGGCCCAGCACGTTCGCCATCACTTCCGCCGCCAGCTTTTTCCAGATTTCGCTACCGGGTTTAGCGTTGCCCGCATCATAGAGCAGATCGGCGGAGGTGATTTCATCCATCGTCCAGCGCATTTTAAAGCCGGTGAGCAGCCCATTTTCCGCCACGGCCTCCGTTTGCAAACTGATGAAACTGTGCGGATGCGCCGCCGCAGATAGCGATAAAAACATGAAAAACGCTACGCTGACGCATTGTTTCACTCTCTTCATCTGTTCCTCGCGTGAAAAATTCTGTGAACCCCGCCAGCAATCCTGATGTAAAGACCCGGAAATGCCCTGTTCACCCTCAATACATTAACTACTCTTAACGAAAACCCTAACTGGAACTAACCGGATGATGACAGTGATTGAACCACCATCTGTGCTTTCCAGTCCACAGCGCCGTAGCCAGGTGCTCCTGATGTTTTATCTGCCCGGGCAATCCGTGACGCCCGAATGGCTGGGTAACCTCACCCAGGTTGATGAGGATACCGCCCGGCAGGACATTGCGGAGACGGGACGCGAGATTCAGCGTTATCACCGCTTGACCCTTGCTTCACAAGCGGACGGCAGCTATCGGATGGAAGGCGCCGCGCTCGATCAACGTTTATGCCTGCTGCACGGCCTGCGCCGCGGGCTGCGCCTGTGCCCGCATTTTGTCAGCCACCATTTTACCCCGGCATTGAAAACGCAGCTTAAACAGCAGGGTATCGCACGCACGCTGTATGACGACACCAATCTTCAGGCATTGGTCAACCGCTGCTCGCGCGCCCTGAACCGGCAGTTTGACTGCCGCGACGTGCATTTTCTGCGTCTTTATTTACAGTATTGTTTGCTGCAGCACCACCTTGGACAGAGCCCCACTTTCACCCACGAGCAGCAGCGCTGGGCGCAAGCCGCCGCCGAGTTTTCCCTCGCCGAGGAGATTGTCCGCCACTGGCAGCGGCGGGTTGCGGCAACGCCCCATGCCGGAGAACAGCTGTTTCTGGCCCTGCTGTTTATGCTGTTGAAAACCCCCGATCCTATCCGCGATGGTCATCAGCACGATCGCCGTCTGCATCTGGCCATTTCCGGACTGATTCACCGCTTTCAGGACCTGGCGGGCCGTCCGTTTAGCGATGAACAGGGGCTGAGCGATCAGCTCTATATTCACCTTTCGCAGGCGCTACACCGCAGCGTTTTCGCTATCGGTATCGATAACGCGCTGCCGGAGGAGATTGGCCGTCTTTATCCCCGTTTGATGCGCACAACGCAGGCTGCGCTGGCGGAGTTTGAAGCCAGCTGGCAGGTACGCTTTAGCCAGGAGGAAGTCAGTTTAATCGCGGTGATCTTCGGCGCCTGGCTGATGCAAAAAAGCGATCTGCAGGAGAAACAGGTGGTTCTGCTGACCGATGATAACCCGGACCTTGAGCAGTCGCTGGAGCAGCAGCTGCGCGAGTTAACCCTGCTGCCGCTCAATATAAAGTATTTGAGCGTGAGCACCTTTCAGAAAGAGGGCGCGCCGAAGGAAGTGACGCTGATCGTCACTCCCTATGCCACGGCGCTGCCGCTGTTTTCGCCGCCGCTGTTCCACGCCGAAGAGACGTTCAGCGATCATCAGCAGCAGCAGATTTGCAAAATGCTGGAGGCCTAAGCCACCGCTTTTGGCCGCACCACCAGCGCCGGTAAGGCCACCAGCGCCATCACCCAGAAAACGCCCTGGTGCAGATGCTGGTAGAGGAAACCGGCAAAGACCGTCATCACCGCAATGCTGCCGCCCATCGCGACGGCGGAGTAGACCGCCTGCAGGCGGATCACTTCGCTGCCCTGACGCGCCGCAATGTAGCGCATCGCCGCCAGATGGCACACCGTGAAGGTGCCGCAGTGGAGGATCTGCGCGACGATAAGCCAGGGTAGCGCCGTCGTCCAGCCCATCAACGACCAGCGAATCAGCCCGCACACCGCGGACAGCAGCAGCAGGTCGCGGGCGCTAAAGCGGCGGAAAACTTTTTTGCTCAGCGCGAAAATCACCACTTCCGCCACCACGCCAAGCGACCACAGGTAGCCCACGGCGGAGGCCGAATAGCCCGCTTCCTGCCAGTAGATAGCGCTAAATCCGTAGTAGGCGGCGTGCGCGCCCTGTAGCAAACAGACGCAGGCGAGGAAGCGCCAGCTTTGCCGCACCAGCGTAAGCCAGGCCGCCAGGCCGGCCGCTTCCTGCTGGCGGGATTCGCCCTGCGGCTGCACCGACGGCTTCAGCAGCATGCCGAGTAGCATGGAGGCAATACCGACGCTGAGCATCACCAGTATCATCCGGTAGTCATACAGGCTGACCAGCTTCCCGGTCAGCGCCGAGCCAATGACGAAAGCTATCGACCCCCACAGGCGCACGCGCCCGTAGTCCATGGTGATCTGCTTTTGCCAGGTATTCGCCAGCGCGTCGGTCAGCGGCACCAGCGGCGAGAAAAAGAGGTTAAAGCCGACGATAATCACCATCAGCCAGGCAACCTGGTGGCCGATCCAAAATGCGAGCGCAAAGAGCAGCGTCAGCAGCGCCAGAATGCGCAGAGAAGAGATAAGACGGGACGGGTCGCTGACCCGCGGCGCAATCAGCAGGCTGCCAAGAAAGCGCGACACCAGCCCGGCGCCGAGCAGCATGCCGATGGTTTCCGGCGTCAGGCCAAGTCCGGAAAGCCAGACGCTCCAGAAAGGCAGGAAGATGCCGTAGCTAAAAAAATAGGTGAAGTAACTTAGCGCCAGCCAGCGCGTGGAGTGTAAGACCATGATTCCCTCCCGAATGGAGGCGACAGTCTGGCGATAAAGCGGGGCGGGCGCAAGATACCCTCGCCCCAGATATGGCGCTATTCGCGCCCCTGTACGTCTATTTTCAGCGAAAAACTCAGCGTATCTCCGGCGCCTAAAACCCGCAGCCCCGGCTGTCCGTCCATGTTATGGGCGTTTACCGGATGACTTTGCGGCTCGAGGCAAAGGAACGGCTCGCCCTGCATTCTGAAAAGCATCAACCACGGAGTTTGCGAAAGAATTGTGATATCCATCACATCACTACTCACCCTCGCCCGCCCGCTCCAGCCGGAATAGCCCACGTTCAGCCAGCGATCCTCACCGTACTGCGCGTGGCTGAAATCGGCGTAGCCGGGCAACTGGCCTTGCCAGCCGAGAGGAAGATGCTGCTCCCCTTCCGGCCAGTAGCCGGCGGCTGCAAACTGCACCGTACCGCGCTTATCAAAAGGAAAAAACGGATGAAAACCGCAGCCATAGGGGATGGGCGTGCTACCGCAGTGGGTAAGCGTCAGCGCAGCCACCAGCTGGTTACGCAGCAGCTGGTAGCGGATCTGCGCCAGGTAATCGAAACCGCAGGCATGCTGCCGACGCAGCTGTAACACGCAATAGTCGCCGCCGCGCGCAATCATATCCCAGCGCTGCAGCCAACCGTCGCCGTGGAGAAAAAAGTGCGCGTCGGCGTGGTGGCGAGGCAGAACTATCTCACGTCCCTGAAAAATAAAGCGGTTCCCGGCGACGCGATTGGCCAGCGGCAGCATCGGAAACATGCCGCCGGCGGGGTTTTCATACAGCACCGGCGCCTGATAATGCCGCGAGTATAAACTTTGCACTTTGCCGCCCAGAGAAGCGACGCGCATCCGCAGATGCGCGTTTTCCAGAATCCACTCTTCCGCCATTAGCGCGTCTGCTCCTGCTTCATCGCCTGAGCGCCCGCATGACGTTGCGCCAGCTGCTCTTCCAGGGCTTCGAGAGTGACCCCCTTCGTTTCCGGCACGTTGCGCAGAATATAGAGGTAGCCGGCAGCGCAAATGACGCCATACAGCAGGAAACTGCCCGCCGCGCCCAGTCCGGCATTAAGCAGCGGGAAAGTGTAGGTTAATAAGAAACAGGCAATCCACAGCGCCAGGGTGCCTAAGGACATCGCGAGTCCGCGAACGCGGTTGGGGAAGATTTCCGCCAGCAGTACCCAGGTAACCGGCGCCAGGGTCAAGGCGTAAATAGCAATCGCCGCCAGCACCAGCAGCAGAACGGGCCAGCCCATGATGCCCATGCCATAGGCGGCGGCAATCAGAACATAGATCAGCGTCAACCCTGAGGCACCGAGCAGCATTAATTTACGGCGGCCGATTTTATCCACCAGCGGCAGCGCGGCGAGGGTAAACACCAGGTTGACGATCCCCGTTGCGACGATCGATTTCAGCGTGCTGTTAATATCGAATCCCGCCGAGGCAAAAATCTCCTGCGCGTAGTTAAAGATGACGTTAATTCCGCACCACTGCTGGAAGACGGCGAGGACCATACCAATGATAACGATCGGTTTAACCTGCGGAGCCAGCAGCGCGCCGTAGGATATTTTATGGTTATCTTTTTCCAGCGTGTGCGCGATGTCGCGTAATATCCTGTCGGCATAGTCGGCGGAGCCAATGCGCTCCAGCGCGGCCCGGGCGCGATCCGGCTTACCGGCCTTCATGAGCCAGCGCGGCGACTCAGGAACAAAAAACATCAGCACCAGAAACGCCAGCGCAGGCACCAGTTCCGCGCCGAACATCCAGCGCCAGCCCATCTGCCCGTTCCAGGTCTCCACAATCATCTGCTGCGTAGCCCCCGTCGCTACGGGTTCCGCAATCATCAGGTTGATAAGCTGAGCGGCCAGCACGCCAATCACGATAGTGAGCTGGTTTATCGCAACAAAGCGCCCTCTTTTTTCTGCCGGGCTGACTTCCGCGATGTAAAGCGGGCTGAGCGCGGATGCCAGACCAATCCCCACGCCGCCCACAATGCGGTAAACCACAAACATGTCGAAACTGCTGGCTACCGCCGTCCCCCACGCCGAAGCGCTGAACAGCACGGCGGACAGTATTAAGGGCAGCTTGCGCCCCAGTTTATCGGCGCACCATCCCGAGATTAATGCGCCGAAAACGCAGCCCACCAGCGCCGAGCTCATTGCCCAGCCGGACTGCGCCGGGTCGGTAATGGAAAACCAGGCTTCATAAAACGGCTTTGCGCCGCCAATCACCACCCAGTCATAGCCAAAGAGTAAACCACCGCAGGCGGCGACCAGACAGATAGTCCAGACGTAGCCCATTTTCAGATGTGTCTGCGCGTTATTCATAATGATTCCTCTATAAGGGAAACGCAGGGAACAGTAGGGTTCAGGCGGGCCAGGCCCGCCCGTTTCAGGTTCAGGAAAACATGCCGCTTTGCAGGGCGTGGCGAATCAGATGCGCCTTATCATGAGCCGGGTTCAGCTGCAGCAGCCGCTGCATCGCCTGCTGGCTGGCGGATACGTTGCCCAGCCCCAGATGGCCCAGCGCTTCAATAAACAAACAGTGCTGCTGATGCTGCTGCTGCGCTGAAACATCGAGCACCACCAGATCCGGGAGAGAGACGGCAAAAAAGTCGGCTTGCGGAACGTCATCCCGATGCTGCCTGGCCCAGGCGATAAAATTCTGGAAGTGCTGCTCGGCCTGCGCCGGATTACCGCTCTTACGCAGCGCGATGCCCTGCCAGAAAAGGTAATCGGCGGGCTGATCGTTGTAGTAACGCCCGGCGTCCAGCGTTGAGCCCCCTTGCAGGGCAAGCTGGTAATATTCCGCTGCCCGGTGCGCATCCCCAGTCTGTTCCGCGCAATAGCCCAGCAAATACCAGATATCGTTGTCCGTCTGCCCGGGCAGCCGCCCCTCTCCCAGATTATCGGGATAGCGTAACGCTTCATTCAGGCAGCGAGCGGCCTGCGTGAACGCCTTACGTTCGATCAACTGTAAAGCGCGATGGAGCTGATTGAGCAAATACTGGCCGGTAACTTTCCCCTCCCCGCCTTCCCAGGGATGAAATACGCGCGTACCGAGAATAGCGGCGGCATCGGCGTAATGGCCGGCCGCGTTCCACAGGCTTAACAGCTCAGCGGTCAGGTCATCCCGTTTCAGCACCACCGCTTTGCGCGCCGCCAGCGTTTCCAGTCGTTCGTTTACCGGCGTACCCAGTGATTTTTTCAGGAAATCAAGCTCAAAGAGGAAGCGCGCGTTTTCGGGCTCAAGCTCTACGGCCCGCTGCAGATAAGCCAGCGCCTGCACGGCATCCTGTTGTTTGTTCCAGGCGTAGACCCCCAGCAGACGATGAGCGGGCGCATAGTCGGGAGATTTTTCCAGCGTCTCGCGCCAGCAGCTTACCGCCTCTTCATAGCGACGTTTGCTGTACCAGAAGCAACCGAGCAGATAGCGGGCAAAAGCGCTATCGCTCAGGGTTTGCAGCATCTGGACTTCATCGAGCGTGTTGGGGAAACGCACTTTTCGCACATGGCAGCGCTCGGCTTCGGCAATTAACCGTTGCCGTTTATTCGCATCATCGCTTAACGAGGCGCGCCACAGCATCGGCAGCGCTTCCTGGCAATCCAGAACCTCAAGCACCTCCTTCGCCGCCTGCTTCTGACCGATGGAGAGCAGCCAGCCCGCCAGCAGGCTGCCGTTGATCCCTCTGCGCCCCGTTACGCGCAGCAGGCTCGCGCGCGCCTCATCGCCCGGCGCAATCATCCAGCGCGCGCAGTGCAGCGGATAGCTCAACGGGTATTGTTCGAGGCAGAGGACAATATACGCCTGCGCTTCCTTCGCCCGCCCGCTGTCCGCTAACGCCAGCGCTTTCAGCCCCATAGCCAGATGGTTGCTGGCGTTGAACTGCAGGCTGGTGTTAACCTTTTCCAGCGCGTCGGCGGTATCGCCACGCTTCATCGCCAGCCTTGCCAGCGCCCACCAGGCGGCATCGCGGCAGTTACCGCTCCAGGACGCTTTGTAATAGCAATCCCATGCTCCAGCTTCATCGCCCTGCCTTTCCAGCGCGCTGCCAAGCAGCATACTGGCTTCGCCATCGCGCGGATTTTTATTCAGACGATGGGCGCGAAGTAGCGCGGCCCGGGCACATTGCTCCGCCAGCCCCCAGTCGGCGCAATTAAACGCCAGCGTCCCGAGGGCAACATTATTGCGGTAATCCTGCGGATCGAGGGCTATCGCCCGGCGATAGTAATCCGCGGCATAGCGGCTTGCATGATTGTATTGTTCAAGATGCTGGCCGATAAAATAGAGCTCATCGCCGTTGTGAATCTCTTCCGGCATCGCCGGCGCGCAGGCAGGTTCGGGCAGGGGCGTCTGCTGAGTAATATGTTCCTGATAATCCAGCAGCGGCTGGTTGTCTGCGGTTTTCACCTTAATGGTTAAGCGCCGGGCGTCATTTTCCGGCAGCGTATGCTGCCAGCTCTCGCCGGGCTTCAGCGTAAGCGGAGTTTCATACAGCGGCTGCTTTTCCGCGCTGAGTTCAACAACAATATTTTCCAGCGGCGCAATGGCGTAAACGCCGAGCTGCAGCTGCTCAGACTCGCGAACCAGCTTCAGCGCCAGCTGCGTATTGGCATTTTGCACCATCCCCAGCTCGCTGTAGGGAAGGAAGTTTTGCACAAAAACCTTCTCTTCATAAGGCGCAAGCCAGGTAAAGTCAGGCTGGTTATCGGTGTAGACGCCGGTCATCAGCTCGATATAGGGGCCATTTTCGTCGGTCAGATTGCGGTCCCACGCCTGGCCAAAGTCGCCATAGCCCCAGCTCCACTGTTTTTTGCCCGGCGAGACGTGATGGTCGGCAACATGCAGCAGCCCACCCCGCTCGTCGTGGTGATAAGCGCCGACAAAGTCGTAGTCCGATTTCTCCGCCATATACGAGGTGGGTACCGGAACGTTTTTATAACGGGAGATATCGACGCCCGCAGAATAGTCCACTTTGTAGTAGGTGCCGGTGGCGATGGGAAAAGCGGAAACATCGCGCTTGCCGTGATCGAATACGGCGGTGACGTCGGGTGGAAACACGCTCTGGTGAGCATCGCCGCCTTTGACCGCCGGGTTGGCCCACCACAGGAAATGACGCGGCGTTGCGTTACCATTAAAAACCTTACCGGTGATTTCAATCAGCGCGCGGTCAGGATAGAGAGTAAACCCGGTCATGACCTGTAAACCGCGCATGGGCTCCGCTTCCCCCATCCATACGGTCTGCACGCCGTTTTTCCCGCGCTGGATCGAAAAATCGATCGGCATAAAGGTCGTCGGGCGGTGATGCTGCGGCCAGTTGAACTCGATACCGCCGGAGATCCAGGGCCCCAGTAGCCCTACCAGGGCGGGCTTAACGACTTCATTGTAATAGACGAAATCGCGCTGTTTGACTTTGTCATACGCCCGGTGAATACGTCCGCCGAGCTCCGGCAGCAGCATGATACGAATGAAATCATTCTCCATCCATACTGCCTGATAATCGCGCATTTCACGCTCGCCGGTCAGGGTATCGATCACGCCGTAGGGATAGACGTTGCCGGAGGAACCCTGATAAACGCGCTTTTCCAGAAACATGGGGTTCGGATCCTCCGCCCCCGTCGTCCACGTAAGTAATGTAATTGTTTCCTGCCAGACCTTAACCGAACCGTACATGACGCCTCCACTAAACGAAATAAAGTAAAACTTGCTATGAGAGGAGTTTATATCGCCATTTAGCTGCTAAAATGCGCAACGCTCACGCAATATAGTTAAGGGAGTTAAGTGTATGCAGCGCACCGGTTTGAATAACGCCCGGGTCAGGCAGGCCAACAAATCTATTTTTCTCTCCCACCTCTGGCGGGAGAAACAGCTCAGTAAATCCCAGCTTTCCCAGCTCACCGGGCTCTCTATTCCGGCTGTGAGCAACATTCTTGCCGAACTGCTTAGCGAGGGATTGATCGGCCATTCCACGGAAAAAATGAGCAAGCGCGGCGTGAACAGCGGAAGCTACCAGATCCCCGAACACGGTGCCTGGACGCTATGCATGAATATCACGCCGACCAGCATTGAGTATCAGCTTGCCGATGCCCGACTGCTGGCGGTTGACGGTCACCAGCATTTGCCCATCGATGCCCCCACGCCGCAGGCCCTTCTGGAGGCCATCGTGGAATGCTGGCGACGTATACACCGCCGCTACCCGCAGCACAGCATCAATCTCGCGCTTGGCGTTCATGGGCAGGTTGATCCGGTAACCGGGGTGTCACAAACCATGCCCCAGGCGCGCTGGAAAACGCCGATTGAAAAAAAGTATCTGCTGGAGGAACAGCTCGGCGTGCAGGTGCGGGTGGATAATGACTGCGTGATGCTGGCGCTGGCGGAGAAGTGGCAGCATCAGGGTATACAGCCGGATTTTTGCGTGATTAACGTCGATTACGGTATCGGCTCGTCATTTGTGATTAACGATCAGATTTATCGAGGAAGCCTCTACGGCAGCGGGCAGATAGGACACACGATTGTGAATCCTGACGGCAGGGCCTGCGACTGCGGGAGATACGGTTGCCTCGAAACCGTAGCGTCCCTCAGCGCGTTGAAAAAGCAGGCGCGGATGTGGCTTAAAACGCAGCCGGAAGCGCAGCGCTCTCCCGAGCAATTAACCACGGCATCGCTCATTGAAGCCTGGGAACAGGGAGACGTGCATATTCGCGCATGGGTTGATAGCGCGGCCAACGCCATTGGCTTAAGCCTTTATAATTTCTTAAATATTTTGAATATTAATCAGATCTGGCTATACGGACGCAGCTGCGCCTTTGGCGAACAATGGCTGGAAAGTATCGTTAAACAAACCGGCTTTAATCCCTTTGACCACGGCGATACGCCGCGAGCGCACGCCACTCAAATCGGCTTTGGCAAACTGACCCGCGCCCAGCAGCTGATGGGGATCGGTTATCTGTACGTGGAGGAACAGCTGCAAACGCTGCGTTAATCGTCAGCGGACGTGGCGGAGCGCAAATTTGTGTATTACGTTTAAATCACACGTCTCTCATAACGAGCTGATTATGAACACTCTACGCTACTTTGACTTTGGCTCCTCCCGCTCTCTGCTGCTGCTGATTGCGCGTATCGCGGTGGTGGTGCTGTTTATTCTTTTCGGCTATCCCAAGCTGCTCGGCTTTAGCGGCACGGTGCAGTACATGGCCTCCTCCGGCGCGCCGATGCCAACGCTTGCGGCCATCATTGCCATTATTATGGAAGTGCCGGCGGCCATTTTAATTGTGCTGGGCTTTTTCACCCGCCCGCTGGCGGTGATCTTTATTTTTTATACCCTCGGTACAGCGGTGATTGGCCATCACTACTGGGATATGACCGGCGATGCGGTTCTGCCGAACATGATTAACTTCTGGAAAAACATCAGTATTGCCGGCGCCTTCCTGCTGCTGGCGATAACCGGTCCCGGGGCGATTTCGCTCGACCGCCGCTAATCAACAGACGCAAAAAAGGCCGCATCAGCGGCCTTTTTGATGTCAACGCTAACGCTTACGCATAAACCGGGAAGCGTGCGCAGATATCCAGAACTTTACCCTTCACGCGCTCAATGACCGCTTCGTCATTGATGTTGTCCAGCACGTCGCACATCCAGCCGGCCAGCTCTTTCACTTCCGCTTCTTTAAAGCCGCGACGGGTGACCGCCGGAGAACCGATACGGATGCCGGAGGTCACAAACGGGCTCTTCGGATCGTTCGGCACGCTGTTTTTGTTGACGGTGATGTTAGCACGGCCCAGCGCAGCGTCCGCTTCTTTACCGGTCAGGTTTTTATCGACCAGATCCAGCAGGAACAGGTGGTTTTCAGTGCCGCCGGAAACCACTTTGTAGCCGCGGTTCAGGAACACTTCTACCATTGCCTTCGCGTTTTTCGCTACCTGCTGCTGGTAAACTTTGAACTCCGGCTCCATCGCTTCTTTCAGCGCAACGGCTTTCGCCGCGATAACGTGCATCAGCGGGCCGCCCTGGGCGCTCGGGAATACGGCAGAGTTCAGTTTTTTGTACAGCTCTTCGCTGCCGCCTTTCGCCAGGATCAGGCCGCCGCGCGGACCGGCCAGGGTTTTGTGGGTAGTGGTGGTCACGACGTGAGCATGCGGAACCGGGTTCGGGTAAACGCCAGCGGCGATCAGACCGGCAACGTGGGCCATGTCGACGAACAGGTATGCGCCGATGCTGTCAGCGATTTCGCGCATTTTTGCCCAGTCAACCACGCCGGAATAAGCGGAGAAACCACCGATAATCATCTTCGGTTTATGTTCCTGAGCCTGCTTAGCCATGTCTTCATAGTCAATTTTACCGGACTCATCGATGCCGTAAGGAATGATGTTGTACAGTTTGCCGGAGAAGTTGACCGGGGAGCCGTGAGTCAGGTGACCACCCTGCGCCAGGTTCATACCCAGAACGGTATCGCCCGGCTGCAGCAGTGCAGTATAGACCGCGAAGTTAGCCTGGGAGCCGGAGTGCGGCTGCACGTTAGCGTAGTCAGCGCCGAACAGCTCTTTGGCGCGATCGATAGCCAGCTGCTCTACGATATCGACGTATTCACAGCCGCCGTAGTAGCGCTTGCCCGGATATCCTTCAGCGTATTTGTTGGTCAGCTGAGAGCCCTGCGCCTGCATAACGCGCGGGCTGGTGTAGTTTTCGGAGGCGATCAGTTCGATGTGCTCTTCCTGACGTACTTTTTCTTGCTCCATAGCCTGCCACAGTTCGGCATCATAATCGGCAATGTTCATTTCACGCTTTAACATCCGCATCTCCTGACTCAGCTAACAATAAAATTTCGGCCTAAAAAGGCGGTCCACCTGGACAACGGCCCACAGTATAACTGAATCATTCTGCGATAACAGGTCTTGACAAAGGATTTTACGCAAACGATTGGCTCCGCGTTACACAAGGCTTTGAGCAATAAAGCACCTTCGATTATCAACGGATTTCTTTTCAGGTTTGTGATGCAAATAATTCATGTTGTAACTGCCTTATGGGAAAGTGTTAAAGAACCATTTACAAAGCAGGGTTATTTTTATAAGATGCATTTTAAATGCATCATTAAGATAACCTATAAAGGAAGCTGCTATGCTCGACGCACAAACCATCGCTACGGTGAAAGCCACCATCCCTCTGCTGGTTGAAACCGGTCCGAAACTGACCGCTCATTTTTACGACCGCATGTTTGCTCATAATCCCGAACTCAAAGAAATCTTTAATATGAGTAATCAGCGCAACGGCGACCAGCGCGAGGCGCTGTTCAACGCCATTGCCGCCTATGCCAGCAATCTTGAGAACCTGCCCGCCCTGCTGCCGGCGGTGGAAAAAATCGCCCAGAAGCACACCAGCTTCCAGATCCAGCCCGAGCAGTACAATATTGTCGGCACCCACCTGCTGGCCACCCTTGACGAGATGTTCAGCCCGGGTCAGGAAGTGCTGGATGCCTGGGGCAAGGCCTACGGCGTGCTGGCCAACGTCTTTATTAATCGTGAAGCGCAAATCTACAGCGAAAGCGCCAGCAAAACCGGCGGCTGGGAAGGCACCCGCGCATTCCGCATCGTCAAAAAAACGCCGCGCAGCGCGCTAATTACCAGCTTTGAATTTGAGCCGGTCGACGGCGGCGCGGTAGCGGAATATCATCCAGGCCAGTATCTGGCGGTCTGGCTGAAGCCGGAAGGCTTTCCGCATCAGGAAATTCGTCAGTACTCTTTGACCCGCAAACCCGACGGCAAAGGCTATCGCATTGCGGTTAAGCGTGAAAACGGCGGCCAGGTTTCAAACTGGCTGCATGATTCTGCGAAAGAAGGCGACGTGATTTACCTGGCCGCGCCGGCCGGCGATTTCTTCCTCAACGTGGCGCCGGAAACGCCGGTCACGCTGCTCTCCGGCGGCGTCGGTCAGACGCCGATGCTGGCGATGCTGGACACGCTGGCAAAAGCACAGCATCCGGCGCAGGTGAACTGGTTCCACGCGGCAGAGAATGGCGAAGTGCACGCCTTCGCGGAGGAAGTGAAAGCGCTGGGTGAAACCCTGCCGAAGTTTACTTCTCACGTCTGGTACCGCAGCCCGAGCGAAGCGGACCGTGACGCCGGCGCGTTTGACAGCGAAGGTTTGATGGATTTAACGGCCCTGGCCGACAAGATCGGCGACCCGCAGATGCAGTTCTATCTCTGCGGCCCGGTGGCGTTTATGCAGTTTGCCGCGAAGCAGCTGGTAGGGCTTGGCGTGGGCAGCGACAACATCCATTACGAGTGCTTCGGCCCGCACAAGGTGCTATAAACAGAGCGATAAAGGCAGGCGGCCCGGAAAGTATCGGGCCGCCATTCGGTTTGTCAGCTTAAATCGCCGCGTCGTCTTCTTCGCCGGTGCGGATACGAATCACGCGCGCGACATCGAAAACAAAGATCTTACCGTCGCCGATTTTGCCGGTCTGCGCCGTACGGATAATGGTATCCACGCAGGTGTCGACGATATCATCGGTGACAACGATTTCGATTTTCACTTTCGGCAGAAAATCGACCATATACTCCGCGCCGCGATACAGCTCGGTATGCCCCTTCTGACGGCCAAAGCCTTTCACTTCCGTTACCGTCATACCGGTGATGCCGACTTCGGCCAGCGCTTCACGCACGTCATCCAGTTTGAAGGGTTTAATAATCGCATCAATCTTTTTCATGGTGTTCCTGTTTTAGTCGCGTAACCGGTTGCTAACCGTATCATAACTTGCGCCATCATCCGGAGCTACTCTTTAAAGTCGTTAGCGTCGAGCTCGTGGCGCGACAGCAGCTTATAAAATTCGGTGCGGTTGCGCCCCGCCATCCGCGCCGCATGCGTGACGTTGCCTTTAGTGATTTGCAGCAGCTTGCGCAGGTAATTGAGCTCAAACTGATTCCGCGCCTCAACAAAGGTCGGCAGCGCGGTGTTTTCCCCTTCCAGCGCCTGCTCCACCAGGGCGTCGCTAATGACCGGCGAAGAGGTTAGCGCCACGCACTGCTCAATCACGTTCACCAGCTGGCGCACGTTGCCCGGCCATTTTGCGGCCATCAGCCGCTTCATCGCATCGGTGGAGAACGCGCGAACAAAGGGTTTGTGGCGATCGGCGGACTGGCGCAGCAGATGGTTCGCCAGCAGCGGAATATCTTCCGTACGCTCGGCCAGCGGCGGGATTTTCAGATTCACCACGTTGAGACGATAAAACAGATCTTCGCGAAACTCGCCGCGCGCCATGGCCTTCGGCAGGTCGCGATGGGTCGCAGAAATAATCCGCACATCAATGTCGATATCGCGGTTGCTGCCCAGCGGGCGCACTTTACGCTCCTGCAGGACGCGCAGCAGTTTAACCTGCAGCGCCACCGGCATATCGCCGATTTCATCAAGAAACAGAGTCCCGCCTTCTGCGGCCTGGAATAGCCCCTCGCGATTGCTGACCGCGCCGGTAAAAGCGCCGCGGGCGTGGCCAAACAGCTCCGACTCCAGCAGCTGCTCGGGAAGCGCGCCGCAGTTAATGGCGACAAAAGGTTTATCGCGGCGCGGGCTGGCGTTATGAATTGCCTGGGCGACAATCTCCTTGCCGGTACCGCTCTGGCCGTTAATCAGCACGCTGACGTCCGACTGCGCCACCATCCCGGCCTGCTCCAGCAGACGCTCCATCAGCGGGCTGCGGGTCACAATCGCCTGGCGCCAGCGCTCGTCGGTGGTGGGTGCGCTCTGCTCCAGCGCGTCATCAATCGCTTTATACAGGGCGTCTTTATCCACCGGCTTGGTGAGAAAGCTAAATACGCCCTGCTGGGTCGCGGCAACGGCGTCCGGAATGGAACCGTGCGCGGTGAGAATGATCACCGGCATTCCCGGCTGAACCTTCTGGATTTCGCTGAACAGCTGGAGGCCGTCCATCTCGTCCATCCGCAGGTCGCTGACTACCAGGTCGACTTTGTCACGGCTCAGCGTGCGCAGGGCCTCCGGCCCGCTCTCGGCGGTCAGTACGCTGTATCCTTCGCTGACAAGACGCATGCCCAGCAGCTTCAGCAGCCCCGGATCGTCGTCCACCAGCAGCAGACGGGCGGGTTTACGGATCGTCATGAATCACCTCCGGGACCTTCTCGCCGCCGTGCCCGGCGTCCGGGCTGAAGTTCCCGCCGGGTTTACGGCTGGAGAGCTGGCGCTCGATGTCGGTGAGATTCTCCAGCTTGCGGGTCGTCAGTTCGAGCTGACTGCGAAGTTCAATTTCCTGCTGACGCAGCGTCTCCAGCTCCGCATCGCTTGTCTGCTGCAATTTGGCGTAGCGGGAGCGCTCCTCAATCAGCTGAAGCTGCCGGCCCTGGGCATCGCGCCAGAGCTGATAAAGCGGGCGAACCTGGGCGGCGATTTGCGGGCTGAAGGCATCCAGACTGGCCACCAGATCGCGACGTTCGTTGGGCGTGATTTTGGCATCGGCCAGTAAAATGCCGCGTTTAAAGGCATCCTGCCAGCTGTCGGCATCGTGCTGCCGGGCTTCAGCCCGCGCCTGTACCGGAGCAAGGCGGTCCGCGCAGTCAATTCCCCGCAGCCAGTAAAGCGGGTTTTTATCACTGGCCTCGCTTTGCAGGCTCCAGATGTCGGCGCACTCCACCGAAAGAAAATCGGCGACCTGATGCTGCGGCAGCGCGGAGAGCGTTTTGCCATCCGCGGCGTGTGGTGATGTAGAGGCGGAACATCCCGCCAGCGCCAGGCAGGACATGCCTGACAGCAGCCATCCCCTGAGGGGACGGACAAATGCGAAGAAGTGGGACATATTCACCCGATAGTTATACGTTATTTTTTCCAGACTCGGCGACGGGGAGCGTGATACGAAAACAGATTAGCCCTGACTTCTCATCAACCAGGCTCAGCTCGCCCTGCATTTGCCGTACGCAGTCGCGGGCAATGCTCAGCCCCAGACCGCTGCCTTTTACCGCCCCTTTACGCTGGTGGCTTCCCTGATAAAAAGGCTCAAAAATCATGTTTCTTTCTGCGGACGGGATCGGCTCGCCGTCGTTAATGACGTCAATGCGCACCTGCTCGCCGTGCCGATAGCTATGAATGCGAATGTTACCGGATTCAGCACCATAGTGCACCGCATTGGAGTAGAGATTATCCAGGACGCTCACCAGCAGAGCGGGCTCCGCTTCGCATAAACGCTCGCTGAGCAACAGTTCGGTATGCATCATTTTAGCTCTTGCCGGCAGGCTATGGGCAGAAACCACATTTTCCACCAGTTCGGCCAGGTTTACCGTCTCGCGCGCAATCGGGCCATCGGCCTGTTTACGGTTGTAATCCAGCAGCTGCTCGATCAGCTTTTGCAGGTTGCGGCTGCTGTTATCGAGAATTTCAACGATCTCCTGCTGCTCGAGCGTCAGCGGCCCGGCCACCCGGTCGGCAAGCAGCTCCGTCCCTTCGCGCATGCTGGCCAGCGGCGTTTTCAGCTCATGGGAAAGATGGCGCAGGAACTGATGACGCTGGGACTCCAGCCAGGCAAGGCGTTCGCTCAGCCAGATAATGCGTTTACCGACGGAGCGCAGCTCGCGCGGACCGGTAAACAGCGCGGCGTCGTCCAGCGACTTCCCCTCCCCCAGTCGGTTGATCATTCTCTCAATGCCCTTCACCGGGCCGATAATCATGCGGGTGAACAGCAGCACCAGCGCCAGGCTGAGCAGGAACAGCACCAGCGCCTGCCAGCCGAAGAACTGCCCGCGCTCGGCGATTTCCTGCTGCAGCTGCTGCCCGCGCGAATAGACCACCGTTCGGGTTGCCTGCACCATGTCGCTATTGGCCGAGGCAAACGCTTCCAGGCTGGCGGCTGACTTCGCCGCCGGACCGCTATTTTTACACTGCAGCTCGGCCAGATCGTCGAGATCCTGACGCAGCGCCTGCCAGATTTTCTCATCGGGCAGGACGCCCGCGTGAGCATCAAGCATTTCGCTGTAGCGTTGGCGCTGATTCTGGTAGACCCGCGCCAGCGTCGGATCGTCCAGCACGCAGTACTGACGGTAGCTACGCTCCATCTCCAGCGATGCGTTAATCATCGCTTCGCTGCGGCGGGCGTCGATAAGGGTAGTACGGTTGATATGCGCCGCCTGCGCGCTCAGCGCGTTGAGGCTTTGCCACGCCTGCCATGCCAGCACCAGCAGCGGCAGCAGGATCAGCACGAAGGATAGCGTGACCAGCTGGCGCAGCGAACGGGGGAAAAGGGAGAGTCGCTTCACGGATAGGGTCTCAATCATTAGCTCATGACGATGCTAACCGAGGACGCAATAAACATCTACGCCGGAAATAATAAAGCCAGGCTACAGGAGCCTGGCTTTATTAAGAAATGAGGCGGTGCCTTACTCGACGTTTCGCCCGATGACTGATAAAGCGGAGCTGTTATCAGGAGTTGGACGGCAGGCACCTGTTTGTGCGTCATTCGAAGTTTATGTAGCGCGTCCCGAAGGGGCTGACATAAGAAGGTGAATGAGCCACTGGTTATGATTATGCACGAACTATGCCACATCTCAAAACATTTTATTAACACAATGAAATATAATACCTTTTTACTATTCATGGGCATGAATGATGATGGTCGGTTTTCGCGCAAAGTGTCGCTGATTAGCAACACCGGATGAATGGTTTAGCAATGCTATTATAAATCAATATGTTAAGTGTCACCTTTTGACGACACCGCTATAGCGCGTTTGTCGGCGATCCCCGACACCTGCTGTCGATACGCCTCACCAATAAAAAAGCCCCCTGCGCGGGCAGGAGGCTTAATGCGATTTGTGAGCGGTTTTAGCCCAGCTGTTTACGCGCGTTGCGGAAAATACGCATCCACGGGCTGTCTTCGCCCCAGTTTTCCGGATGCCAGGAGTTCGACACGGTGCGGAACACGCGTTCCGGGTGCGGCATCATGATGGTCGCGCGCCCGCTTTCGCTGGTCACCGCGGTGATACCGTTCGGCGAACCGTTCGGGTTAGCCGGATAGTTTTCCGTCACCTTACCGACGTTGTCGACGAAGCGCAGCGCCACCAGGCCTTTACTTTCCAGCTGCGCCAGATGCGCGCCATCGCGAACTTCCACCTGCCCTTCACCGTGGGATACGGCAATCGGCATCATTGACCCCACCATCCCCTGCAGCAGCAGAGACGGGCTCTGGGTCACTTCAACCAGGCTGAAGCGGGCTTCAAAGCGGTCGGACTGGTTACGCACAAAGCGCGGCCACAGCTCGCTGCCCGGGATCAGCTCGCGCAGGTTAGACATCATCTGGCAGCCGTTGCACACGCCCAGCGCCAGGGTTTGCGGACGATGGAAGAAGGTGGCAAATTCGTCGCGAACCCGCTCATTGAACAGAATCGATTTCGCCCAGCCCTCACCCGCGCCTAAAACGTCACCGTAGGAGAAGCCGCCGCAGGCCACCAGCGCCTGGAAGTCAGCAAGACCGGTACGGCCCGCCAGCAGGTCGCTCATGTGCACGTCGATGGCATCAAAGCCCGCGCGATGGAACGCCGCGGCCATTTCTACATGGGAGTTCACGCCCTGCTCGCGCAGCACCGCAACCTTCGGACGCGCGCCGGTGGCAATATAAGGCGCAGCGATATCCTCATTGATATCGAAGGAGAGCTTCACGTTGAGGCCCGGATCGGCATCGTTGGCTTTCGCCTCGTGCTCCTGGTCGGCGCACTCCGGGTTATCGCGCAGACGCTGCATTTGCCAGGTGGTTTCTGCCCACCACATGCGCAGCGTTGTGCGGCTTTCGCTGAATACCGGATGACCGTCGGCCTCGATGACAAAGCGATCGCCCGTCGTGGCCTTGCCAAGATAGTGAACGCAATCCGCCAGACCATGAGCGGCCAGCAGCGCTTCCACCGCCTGGCGGTCGGCGGCACGAACCTGAATCACCCCGCCAAGCTCCTCGTTAAACAGCGCGGCCAGACGATCCTCGCCGAGCGCGGCGATATCAACCTTGACGCCGCAGTGGCCGGTAAAGGCCATCTCGGCCAGCGTGACCAGCAGGCCACCGTCAGACCGGTCGTGCCACGCCAGCAGCTTACCTTCGGCCACCAGCGCCTGCATTGCGTCCCAGAAGCCTTTCAGCTGCGCGACATCGCGCACGTCGGCGGTCACATCGCCAAGCTGACGATAAACCTGCGCCAGCGCGGTCGCGCCCAGCGCATTGTTCCCCTTGCCTAAATCAATCAGCAGCAGGGCGTTGTCTTCGGTCGCGAGCTGTGGGGTGACGGTACGGCGTACGTCTTCCACGCGAGCAAAGGCGGAAATCACCAGCGACAGCGGAGAGGTCATCTCGCGCTGTTCAGTGCCTTCCTGCCAGCGGGTTTTCATCGACATGGAGTCTTTACCCACCGGAATGGTCAGTCCGAGGGCCGGACAGAGCTCTTCGCCAACCGCTTTTACCGCTTCATATAAACCGGCGTCTTCGCCCGGGTGACCGGCTGCGGCCATCCAGTTTGCCGACAGCTTCACGCGATTGAGCGCGCCAATCTGCGTCGCCGCGATGTTGGTCAGCGCCTCGCCGACCGCCAGACGGGCGGAAGCGGCAAAGTCCAGCAGCGCCACCGGCGCGCGTTCGCCAATGGACATGGCTTCGCCATAGTAGCTGTCGAGACTGGCGGTGGTCACCGCGCAGTTAGCCACCGGGATCTGCCACGGACCCACCATCTGATCGCGCGCCACCATACCGGTGACGGTACGGTCGCCGATGGTGACGAGGAAGGTTTTCTCCGCCACGGTCGGCAGGTGCAGCACGCGATTCACCGCGTCGGCAATAGTGATTCCCTGGCGTTCCAGACTCTGACCCTGGGCTTTGAGCGTCTGCACGTCGCGGGTCATTTTCGGCGTTTTGCCCAGCAGCACGTCAAGCGGCAGGTCGATCGGGCGATCGTCAAAGTGAGTATCGTCGAGGCTCAGATGCAGCGCTTCGGTCGCTTCGCCAATCACCGCGTACGGCGCGCGTTCGCGGCGGCACAGCTCATCAAACAGCGGCAGCTGCTCCGGCGCGACCGCCAGCACATAACGTTCCTGCGATTCGTTACACCAGATCTCCAGCGGGCTCATGCCCGGCTCATCGCTGAGGATATCGCGCAGCTGGAATTTACCGCCGCGTCCGCCGTCGCTGACCAGTTCAGGCATCGCGTTCGACAGACCGCCGGCGCCGACGTCGTGGATAAACAGAATCGGGTTAGCGTCGCCCAGCTGCCAGCAGCGGTCGATAACTTCCTGGCAACGACGTTCCATTTCCGGGTTGTCGCGCTGTACGGAGGCGAAATCGAGATCGGCATCGGACTGGCCGGAAGCCATTGAAGAGGCCGCGCCGCCGCCAAGACCGATGTTCATCGCCGGACCGCCGAGAACAATCAGCTTCGCGCCGACGACGATCTCGCCCTTCTGCACGTGTTCGCCGCGAATGTTGCCGATACCGCCCGCCAGCATAATGGGCTTGTGATAGCCGCGCAGCTCTTCGCCGTTGTGGCTGCTCACTTTCTCTTCATAGGTACGGAAGTAACCGTTGAGCGCCGGACGACCAAATTCGTTGTTAAACGCCGCGCCGCCCAGCGGGCCTTCGGTCATGATATCCAGCGCGGTGACGATACGCTCCGGCTTACCGAAATCCTCTTCCCACGGCTGCTCAAACCCCGGAATACGCAGGTTGGAAACCGAGAAGCCCACCAGACCCGCTTTCGGCTTCGCGCCGCGCCCGGTGGCGCCTTCATCGCGAATTTCGCCGCCGGAACCGGTCGCCGCGCCCGGCCACGGAGAGATTGCCGTCGGGTGGTTATGGGTTTCGACCTTCATCAGAATATGCGCGTCTTCCTGGTGGAAGTCGTAGCGGCCGGTTTCGTGGTCGGCGAAGTAGCGCCCCACGGCTGAACCTTCCATTACCGCGGCGTTGTCTTTATAAGCAGACAGCACGTAGTCCGGGGTTTTCTCGAAGGTGTTTTTGATCATTTTAAACAGCGACTTCGGCTGCTTTTCGCCATCAATGACCCAGTCGGCGTTAAAAATCTTGTGTCGGCAGTGCTCGGAGTTAGCCTGCGCGAACATATAGAGTTCGATATCGTTCGGGTTGCGACCCAGCTTCTGGAAAGCATCCTGCAGATAGTCGATTTCATCATCCGCCAGCGCCAGCCCCAGACGGAGGTTGGCGTCAATCAGCGCCTGACGGCCCAGGCCCAGCAGATCAACGCTGGTGACCGGGGTTGGCTGATGGTGGGCGAAGAGTTTTTCACCCTCTTCCAGCGCGCCAAAGACGCTTTCCATCATGCGGTCATGCAGTTCGGCCGCCACCTGCGACCACTGTTCGTCATTCAGGCTGCTCGCTTCGACGTAATACGCCACGCCGCGCTCCAGGCGCAAAACCTGTGACAGGCCGCAGTTATGGGCGATGTCGGTAGCTTTAGAAGACCAGGGAGAGATGGTGCCGGGACGGGGGGTAACGAGCAGTAGCTTGCCGGTCGGGGTATGGCTGCTTAAGTTCGGGCCATACTTGAGCAATCTTGCCAGGCTCTCGCGATCGTCGCCGCTGAGCGGGGCGCTGAGGTCGGCAAAATGAACGTACTCGGCATAAAGGGTGCTGACCGGAAGGTTGGCCGCCTGGAAACGTGCCAGCAGTTTATTGATACGGAATGCCGACAGTGCAGGTGAACCACGCAAAATTTCCATCATAAGTCTCTCGTCTTCGAAGCTTTCATGGTGAGCCAGGGGGGAAACGGGCGCCATTATAGTGAATCCTGCGCCCCGACGAAACCGTTTGCGTAGAAATAAAATGATTGCCGGGGTTTATCAATTAATGTGACTCATCTCGCGAATAAGTTGCCAACTGGCGCATTCTTAAGCAAAATGCCGCTCATTCCAGGACAACCTTTTACTTTTTCTGGTCATAATCTGCTGAGGAACGCGAAGCTGCAGAAGATTAACTATCTGAAAAAACTAAAGATTAATTATCTGCTCATCGGCATTGTGACCCTCCTGCTGGCGGCTGCCCTGTGGCCGTCTCTCCCGTGGATGGGAAAACCAGAAAACCGCGTGGCGGGGATCATGGCGCGCGGAGAACTGCGAATCAGCACCATTAATTCGCCGATGACCTTCGCGACCATCAATGACAAGACCTACGGTTTTGATTATGAGCTGGCGCAGCAGTTTGCCGACTACCTCGGCGTCGAGCTCAAAGTCACCGTCAGGCAGAATATCAGCCAGCTATTCGACGACCTCGATGAAGGCAAAGCCGACATGCTGGCAGCCGGGCTGGTCTACAACTCCGAGCGGGTGAAAAACTATCAGGTCGGGCCGACCTACTATTCCGTTTCGCAACAGCTGGTGTATCGCAAAGGCAACCTGCGTCCGCGCACCCTGGCAAACATCACCGCCGCGCAGCTGGCCATCGCTCCCGGGCACGTGGCGATTAACGATCTCCAGGCATTGAAAAAGCAAAAATATCCCGACCTTGAGTGGCACGTGGACGATAAGCGCGGCACGACGGCGCTGATGCAGGCGGTTATCGATGGCAAACTCGACTATACCGTCGCTGATTCGGTCGCCGTCAGTCTGTTCCAGCGCGTCCACCCGGAGCTGGCCGTCGCCCTCGATATCAGCGACGAACAGCCGGTCACCTGGTTTAGCGAAAAAGGTGAGGATAATTCCCTGCCGGCGGCAATGCTCGATTTCTTCAATAACATTAACGAAGATGGCACCCTGGCGAGGCTGGAGGAGAAATACCTCGGCCACGGCAACGATTTTGACTACGTTGACACCCGCACCTTCCTGCGCGCCGTGGAGAGCGTCCTCCCTGACCTGCAGCCGATGTTTGAAAAATACGCCCGACAGATAGACTGGCGGCTGCTGGCGGCTATCTCATGGCAGGAATCGCACTGGGATCCGCAGGCCACCTCTCCGACGGGCGTTCGCGGGATAATGATGCTGACCCGCAATACGGCGCAAAGCCTGGGCCTGACCGATCGTACCGACGCCGAGCAAAGCCTCGACGGCGGCATGCGTTATTTACAGGACATGATGAATAAAGTGCCGGAGTCGGTCCCACAGGACGAGCGCATCTGGTTTGCGCTGGCGGCTTATAATATGGGCTACGCGCACATGCTTGACGCGATGGCGTTGACCAAAAAGCAGAAAGGCAACCCGAATAGCTGGGCCGATGTGAAGCAGCGTCTGCCGTTGCTAAGCCAGAAAAACTACTACAGCCGACTGAAGTACGGCTTTGCACGCGGGCACGAAGCCTACGCCTACGTCGAAAATATCCGCAAATATCATATTAGCCTCGTGGGCTATCTCTCTGAAAAAGAGAAAAAAGACGCGCAGATGGCGGCCTTAGGCGAACACTATCCGGCGGTCATGCCGGATGAGCTGGATAAAGAAGAGCAGTACACCAGGTCCTTTTTTAACTTTCGCGCCGAAACGCTGGTCGATAACGCAAAATTAAAAATCCCCGGAATGGGGCATTAATCTTGCGCCTGTTGGCCCGCTCGCTTTAGCGCTTTTTTCTCTTCCCGCCGCCAGCGGAAGAAATCGCTCAGCATGCCGGAACAGGCCTCCGCCATAACACCTTCCGCTATTTCTACCCGATGGTTCATGCCCGGATGATGCAGCACATCAATCAGCGACCCGGCGGCGCCGGTTTTCGCATCCCTGGCGCCAAACACCAGTCGGGAAATACGGCTGTGCACCATTGCCCCGGCGCACATCACGCAGGGCTCGAGAGTAACGTACAGCGTTGCGTCAATCAGGCGATAGTTTTGCAACACCAGCCCGCCCTGACGCAGCGCCATAATCTCGGCGTGCGCGGTGGGATCGTGGCGGCCAATGGGCCGATTCCAGCCCTCGCCGATGACCTGATGATTATGCACCAGCACGGCGCCGACCGGCACCTCGCCCTCTTCCCAGGCGCGTTTAGCCAGCGTCAGGGCGTGACGCATCCAGTATTCATCATTTAATTCATGGTCAGACAAAGCGGGCACTCCTGCAGAAAAGCGGGGCGCATTATACATGGGCGCTATGTATTACACACTATTCTAACTGCTGAAGATCGCCCTGCGGCGTCACCCGCCAGCGGTGCTGGCAAAAAGAGAGCAGCGGGTTGTCCTGCTCGCTGTCGCTGTAGCCGCTATACAAGCGCAGCGGTGCGCCGATCTTTTGTTCCAGCTGCGTCACTTTTTCATTACCGAGACAGCGCAGGGTTAACCCCCAACCGCCGTAGCGTCGCTCCATTCGGCTGGCGATCAGATTCACCCGCGGCAGCCAGGCGGTATCAAAATAGACCTGTTCAACCAGCGACTGCGGCGAACCGGTGATCAGCCAGACGTCAGCGTCCGTGCTGGTCAGATAATGTTTAAGCCGCGCCTGAACAACCGGGAATGCCGTGACGTGCTGGCGAAACCAGCGAACAAAATTGGCCTCCAGGCGTTTAAGCTGCTGCTCGCTGCGTCCGAAGGTTGATGCCCAGAGCAGCAGGCTCATCGGCCAGCGCGCGGCGCGACCGTATAACATCAGTCCGGCCGCGATAACCGGCAATAAAGGAAGCAGCAGCAGCGCGTTCAGCGGCTGATGGCGCAGGGCATAGCGCAAAAAGCTGCCGAACATATCCTGCTGATGCAAGGTTCCATCCAGATCAAAGAAAACCACTCTCCGCGTGCTGCTATTCAAAACCCACTCCCCTGAACGATCGCATGATAACCAATAGCTTAACAGCCTTACGTCGCCAATAGCGAAAACATACGCTGCTGTTGAATCCGTATTAAGAAAACGTCTTTGCCGAGAAATCTTAGGCACAGAATTTTTAATTCGCGATAATCCTCTTATAATCGAATACAAAATTCTTTCAGCCGAGGGTGAAGCTGTCCTCCGGAGCCGCTATGAACTGTTTGACCCGTATTCGCCAGCGCTATCCGACGTTGGCCGCAAGCGATAAAAAACTGGCCGATTTCATTCTGGCTCAACCGGATCAAACCCGCCACCTCAGCTCGCAGCAGCTGGCGGGCGAAGCCGGCGTCAGCCAGTCAAGCGTAGTGAAATTTGCGCAGAAGATGGGGTTCAAAGGCTTCCCGGCGTTAAAGCTGGCGTTGAGCGAAGCCCTGGCAAGCGCGCCGACTCCGCAATCCGTACCGGTGCATAACCAGATTCGCGGTGACGATCCCCTGCGCCTGGTTGGCGAAAAGCTGATTAAAGATAACGTCGCGGCCATGCACGCCTCGCTGGACGTCAACACCGAAGAGAAGCTGCTGGAAGCCGTCACGCTGTTGCGCCACGCCCGTCGGGTCATCATTACCGGCATCGGCGCGTCGGGCCTGGTGGCGAGAAACTTTAGCTGGAAGCTGATGAAAATCGGCATTAACGCGGTATCAGAACAGGATATGCACGCCCTGCTGGCGACGGTACAGGCGATGTCTCCGGACGATCTGCTGCTGGCCATCTCCTATTCCGGTGAACGACGCGAGATCAATATGGCGGCCGGTGAAGCGCTGCGGGTAGGAAGCCAGATCCTGGCGATCACCGGTTTTAACCCCAACGCGCTTCAGCAGCAGGCGACGCTGTGCCTGTACACCATTGCGGAAGAGCAGGCCACGCGTAGCGCTGCGATCTCCTCCACCAGCGCGCAAATGATGTTGACCGATCTTCTGTTTATGGGACTGGTGCAGCAGGATCTTGAGCACGCTCCGGAGCGGATTCGCCATAGCGAAGCGCTGGTGAAAAAGCTGGTGTAACCCCGAGTGCCCTGCCCGCTGTCAAAAGCACACTCTCTCTTATTGGCTCAGGCCGGGCAAAATTTCTCCGCTGCGGATGGTCGCCCCGCGGTGGAAAAGAGCTGGCCCGGGCGGAAAATGAGCGTATAATGCCCGCCCTGTTTGTGTTGTTTCTGAGAATTTCCTGATGGCGCTGTTAATCACCAAAAAATGCATCAACTGCGATATGTGTGAATAAGAGTAAAATCACAATATAATACATACACATATATACTTGTGTTACTGATTGCGTTGCGGATTAATTTGAAAAAATATTCATCTAAATTTTACCGCAACACAAATTTATCTATCAAACAGGACTATCATCCTGCCTCATATCGTTGATCACGTGCGTTGCAACTCCTAGCACTTCAACATCTTCCATGGCATCTCCTTCAATCGATTCTCCCTCTACCGTGATGAACGATCTACCCATTAGCTTTGCAAACTGAAGTTCGCCAGCAGAACGTATGAGCAGAATACTCCCCTGCTTTACCTTTAGAGACAAGTCCAGAACAACATACCCGCGGTCGGTTGGGATAACTCGCGAGTTTGCTGTGATGTTGCACAGTGAGTTCACTGTTAACGTGGTTTCAATGTAATCCGCAGCTGGTGACGGGAATCCCATGATCTGCCCTCCAATAAATACTGTTTACATATACAGTATTTTTATCTAAAAGGAAGATCAAGCGAGATTGCAGCTATCAATTTTCCTGACAGCCGCATCTTCTGATTAAAGACTCGCTTTCCAGCAGTACAGGCCGCCGTGGTCATACGTCGCCGCACCGTTACCGAGCCCTTCATACAAATCCGAGCGGTCAAACGACAGCATATACAGCTCGGTATAGTCGCCGTTAGTGAACGGGACCAGCGTGCACCACGGCCCGGTTGTGTTCGGAGCCAGATACACATCCTGTACAAATTCACCCAGGAACGTCAGACCTGCCTCATACTTGCGCAGATGCATCCGGTTGGCCGTTCCCCCGCTTGTCAGATAGACCGTTTCACCGAAATGCACAAACTGGTTGCCTGTATCGCGCACGCCAGCAGGGACCTCAGCTGTCGTATATTCCTGCACAATACCGTCGTACAGAGTCGGGCTCCGGAAGGTTTTGCATCCGCTGGAAATGGTGTTTCCCGTCATCACCCACTGGCTGCTCGAAGCTTCATAGTAGAAATCAATATCCTCCACGTAGCTTGCCCCGATCCCGAAAAAACTGCCGTTGGCGTTCTTCATCTGCACAGAGTTGCGAACGATGATCACGCCGCCCTGCAGCAGGTCCTGTTTTGTTTCAAAATAGAGTTTTGGCCGGTTGTTATCGGCCAGCCCTTTCCCCTGATAGTCCATACCGCACGAGATGCCCTTCCAGCTCTGACTGTTACGGTCATACACCGCCTTGATACTGTCATCACCCAGCACGACATCCTCATCGGTTCCGTCAGTCCGCACCTGGAAAATCGCGCCAATCATCTGGACTTCACCGCTGTTGAAGTTGATACGGACTATCTGGGTGTACAGGTCGGAGATAGTGGTCCCTGTTCCCTCAACGAGAAAATAAAGCCAGTTACCGCGCTGTATAAACGTACCGTCTTCATAAGTCAGGAAGCGAATGGAGACGGAATTCGCCCCACTGGCAATTCGGCTTGAAAAACCGCTAAAGACAGCAACATCACTGGCCGAATATGCATCCGTTTGTGCGAACACGTACGTTTTCCACGTATCCAGGTATTCCAGCCTGCGGGCATCAAAGATGGCATAGTGCTCATAGCGGCCAATCCATTTCCACGTCCCGTCAGCGTTCACTTTTTTCAGCAGCAGTGACACCCCGGTATTCTGCACCTGAAGCACTGCGCCGGTCATATCCGAACCGGTGAACGTGGTGGTATCAAGCAGACTCCCTGCGGCGTAGATTTCACAGATAACCTGGCTGTTCGAGACGCGGACCGAAACACTGTTCTGCTGGTCAACATCCGCGAACATTATCCCCATCGTGGCATTGCCTGCCAGCCTGTCGATCGCAATCTCACTGGTTGCAAAGGGCATATAGCGGTCCGCGAACATCACCACCCGGCCATTTGCTGCCGGGTTACGGAAAGAGACCTTTCCTGCTGACCAGGAATAAGCAAACACATTCCCGGCGGTGATATCGTAAATATTGCTCTGCAGATTCCAGGGATTGTTTTCCAGGTCCATAAAGGACAGCATGAACGAATCAGCGGCATTGTAAAAATCGCGACGCGCCCACTGCTTAGTGAAAGTGTATTCCAGAGGGTTGCTGAAACTGTCGAAGTCAGGCGTCTTTTCAGGCAGCCCGGATAGATCGACATGGAAAGGCGCGTTAAAAACTTTTGCTTTTGCCTGACTGCTCCGCGAGGACTGCTCAATCATGGCGGATACGTCATTGACTCTGGCGACCTGATTGGAATAAATCTTCCTGACGGCGTATACGGGATCGGTTGTTTTTCTGACGCGCACCGCAACGTAACCGTCCTGTGTGGCCACTCCGCGATACGTTGCCGTCACATATCCGCCGCCCGATTTGAAGGTGAAGAGGTCCGATATCCACCCCTTATCCGCGTCACATTGCATGATATAGGCGATAAGTTCTCCGACGGTGGCGGAGCCGTACTGCCCGTACATCTCGACAGAGTCGCCTTTTCGCACCGGGATGTAATACATCCTCCAGGCACTGTAAGCAGAGCCGGAGACGATATTACCGCCGCTGTACATTACTGCGTTATCAGCAATGACTGATGCCACGCTGGTATAGTCGACAGTTTTTACCGGCCCTCGCAGGTCTGATGCAAGGGCTTTATCCTGAGACGTCCGTGTTATGGTTGCCGCGGGTGTGGTGACGCGTACGCGCACGTAAACGAAACCATCCTGGGTTGCCACGCCGGCCATTACGCCGTTACTGGTGACACCCGGTGATGTGTAAGTGGCAAGATTAGCCACCACCGCCATTGCCGCATCCAGCTGAATGATATAAGCAATAACTTCGCCTGCCGTGCCGGAGCCGATTTGCCCGAAATAGCGCACGATATCCCCCGCGCGAACAGGAACATACGCTGCTTTCCAGTTCTCACCTGCGGTGTCAGAAATCAGTCCGCCTGAGTATATAACCCGCCCTGTGATAGTGTATGTATCCGGTGCACTGGTCACGTCCAGGGTTGTTCTGTTAGCCGCAACAATATCGGCCGGGTTCATTACAGCGTATACGTTGCCGGGCAGGGAAAACAGTTGCGTTGTCTTTGTAATGGCTGCTGCCGGATCAGTCACACGCACCCGGACATAAACAAAACCATCCTGTGTTGCTACGCCCGTCATGACGCCGGTGCTGGACGATCCGGGTGATGTGTAAGTGGCCAGTGGCGCCACAAACTTCATCGCACTGTCGAGCTGGATGATATAGGCCAGTACCTGGCCCGAAGTGCCGGAGCCGATTTGGCCGTGATACTGAATAACTTCTCCTGCCTTCACGGGCAGATAAGCTGCTTTCCAGCTATCTCCTGCGTTGTCCACCACCGAACCATCCGCTGACATGACACGCCCGATAATATATGTGGTAGTTGAAGCATTAGTGACATCCGTAGTCACGCGGTTGGCCGCATTCACAGACGTTACAGTTTTGACGCCGAATACATCTGCGCCGGGTGTGAACCGCTCTCTGCTCTGATAAATCGTCGCTTCCGGCGTGGTCACCCGCACACGGAAGTAAGCGAAACCGTCCTGGGTTGCCACGCCCGATAAAACACCTGTCTTTTTGACTCCTTCCGACGAATAAGTCGCCAGATTCCCCACCACATTAAGGCTGGCGTCGAGCTGAATTATGTACGCCATCAGCTCGCCGGGTGTGGCGCTGCCAATCTCACCGTGATATTCGAGAGCATCCCCCTTTTTTACGGGAACGTAAGCGGCACGCCATGACTCCCCGGCGGAATCTGTGCGGGTACCATCGGCATAAATCACCCGCCCGATCACCCATGCAGTACTCTGAGATGAAGTAATATCGACAAGCGGTTTATTCGCCAGTACGTTCTGATAACTGGCATAGCTCGCCACACCACCACTGACGTCAATATCGGATTCAACCAGAATCGTTTTTTTGCGCTGCGTCAGGGTGAATTCTGCCGTATCCCTCACCCGGACGTAAATATACCCGTCCTGAGTAGCAACTGCTGACAGCGTGGCTTTATCCGTTACGTTCCCGGTTGATGTCCACTCAGCCAGAGATGCCACGAATGCTTTGTTGGCGTCCAGCTGGATAAGATACGCCATCTGTTCGCCAGCGGTGTTAGAGCCTACCGTCCCGCTATAGGTGACTGTTTCGCCCGCCCTGACTTTCAGATACCAGGCATTCCACGTAGGGCTCGATGCAGTAGAGCCATCAGCATATATCACCAGCCCGGCAACAATTTCCGCATCGCTTTTAGCATCCCCTGTAATGTATCCCGTTTTCAGAGCGCTCATCGACGGCATAGCTCTGCCCGTAGCCGCCAGCGTGCCACCGTTATTAATGTACTCATCTGCCAGTGTGCCGCCATCAGGGCTACGCACATAAGTTGTTGAGCCATCCGGGATGTTTGCAATATCAGCCTGAGCCGCTTCAAGCGTCATGTACTGCTTACTCAGCGGAATGATGTTCTGTCGGACCTCATCATTTTTCGCCATGAATCCGCGCCAGGTATCCAGATCAACACCCGCGCGATCAGGCACGGTGAGCGCGTCCGAATTCACCAGTTCATCCAGGCGCTTCACGTTACCGATAAACACATCGTCACTGCTCGATCCCAGCGGCGGGATATATTCGGCCATGTTTTTTGCTCCAAAAAGAGGCTTCGCCCAAACGAGGGTTTGAGCGAAAAGAGTTAATAAGGGATTTTTATGGGGTATTACGCGACGTCGCCGGGGTATGTGGCGTCGTCGTAGGCGTAGAAAATTTCTTTATATTCCGGCGCGGTCACCTGACAGGTTCCGTCATCCGAGGGGACTATTTCCTGAATAATTCCATGTCGTGCTCCCTTCTCGCTGTCGCAAAACAGCAAGCGAGGTAATTCCACATCCGGGTCATCCATCGTCCAGTCTTCAGGATGCAGATCGGCGTGGTACGGTATTGAAAGAGTAAAGTCATCGACGCGCATCGGGGTTAATAAGCGGGTTGATGGCCGACCGTCCTGAAACTGTATCCAGCAGCGCGGATTAGCGTAGCTCCAGTCCAGAAACTCAGTGACTGTTAACGTGATAACTTCATCATCGAATGCCATATCTTCGATCAGACAGCTAATTGTTTTACCAGTAGGAATATCATCAGAAAGAATGATGTGATCGCCAAACTGATAGCACCAGCCAAGAAGCTCAGTTGTGCATTCATAGGTCCTGCGCTGGTGCAGATATTTCATGAGCCTGCGCATACCTATCCGGTAAGCACGATCTGCAGTCATTACAATGCCCAGCGAGTACGACTCCACTTTGCGTGGCACAGGATTATCAGCAGTCCGGCACTGAACGATTTCTTCTGCCCAGGTAACCGGATTGATATATGTGACGTCAACACCGTCATAATCATCATCGGAAGGGGCCCTGAATGAGGTCTGCATTTCTTCAACCGTATCCTGAGGGGTAATGATCCCGGTCCAGTTTTTGACGCCTTCACGCCCGGCAGACAAGAGCCCGTCTGACAACAAAAAATAACTCATGCCTGCTTCAGTGATTTTGTCGAAAATATCTTTTGCTGAAGCACTGTCGCTGCTTGCCTCATAGTCAAAATATTCTCCCCTTGGCGTCCACCAGGCGGTTTCAAGAGCATTTATCGCAGAGGTGTCGATCTGGTTTGCGTTAAAACCAAGGCTACCTGCTACATGACGAAATGCGCCGCTAATGGTTCTGTTTCCCCCTCCTTCATATTCACGGGTAGCGACCACGCTGACTCGTCTGTCAGACTGTGCCGCCAGTTTCCCCCCGGTTTCAACGGTAATTGCCCAGGTTGTTACACCTGAGTAGGAGGCAGGTCTTGCCAGAAGCCTCCCTCTTAAAGCCTGCCAGTACATATTGTCGCGGGCGTTATTACTGCCCTGCTCATTCCGGCGACGACACCGCACTTCAACCAGGCCGGGAGAGTCGAGCGAAAATCTTTCTGTGAACCCCAGCCCATTAATGTTTTTGAGCGCGTATTCCCCCTGCTTGCTAAGCCACCCGGAGCCGGTGCCATATACCCGATACTGAATTTCCCACTCAACATGCCTGATGCGTTTCTTGCCCTTATTATCAAAACCGCAGATACCGTTAGGAAAGGAGAAATTCACCTCAAAGGCGTCCACAACTTCATTTTCCGGACAAGCCAGGAACGGCCCCAGCCAGCTCAGCGTGTCGTTAATCCCCGTGGCTTCATAGTCAATCATCGTTCTGCTGGAAAATCCTGGCCACGAAGCATCAGTCGAACCGTTGACCAGACGAGTGACAGTTGCCGTCGTTCCATCAGCAGAAAAAACCTGATATTCATTGCCCCGATGTGCGAGCGAAAGACGCTGAGTTCCCTCCGGTACCCCGGTGAACGCAGTCCCGGTGGCACTGTTATAAGCAAGGGTCACATTCGCAGTAATTGCAGCGCTACCGCCAGTTGACGCGCTGCCAGAGTTATACACAGGAGCATCTCCAAACACAGAGGACGGAAGCGAAGAAGATGTGATCGCTCCACCTGCAAACGGACTCGCTTCTTCAGTGATCAGCACCGTTCCGCCATTGTCACGCGCTACCAGTCCTGATCCCGTCAGTCCCTCAGTGATAGCTGCCAGAAGGCCGGACATATTCACATAATTAGCAACAAGAGAGACGGTATAAGTTGTACCGTTCCAGGTCACCGTAAACGTTGTGCTGCCCAGCGAGAAATCATAAGTCGTCGGTGCCGCGCTGGACTGAATTTTAGCCGCACTTCCACCCTCCCCCGGAATGGCATCCTGCCCCGGCGTATAGGCTGCAATAAAGAGATCGTAATCAACGCTGTTAAAACTCAGCGTCACCGGCATCCCAACCACAGGCGCGATTTCAGTCAGTAGCTTGCTGGCAAATACGCTGTAACCTGATGAGGTGGAGATAAGGAAATTGGTGGGGGCTTTAATCTCAACGATAGTACCTGCGACCCAACTTGCAGGCAGAGAGTTATCATCGTCATCGTCACCATCATCCGTGTCCAGCCCTGTGAACGTTACGGATGCACCAGAAACAGTCATGCTGTCAGCAATAATATCGTCGGAATCAGGCGAGGTCTGGGCCATATCTAGCCCTGTTCCGCTTGATGTTCCGCCGACTTCTGTCGAGTTGAACCAGTTTTCGCTTCGTGTATCGAAAGATACATCCTCTCCAGGTTGATACACTTTATCGCTGAAACCATCACCCAGCGAGGCTGCAGGGGTTTCTCCTATCCGTTTATCTCCTCCCGTAAACGAAAACTTTCCCTGCCCGACACAAAGAAACATTTCGACCGTCATTCGCGTTGGATCATTCGGGTCAAAACGGGTAACCGGCTGAACCAGATAATCAGGATAGATGCGGCATCGACCAAACACCTCACGTATCGGGTCTCCAAGTTTCGCTGTGTTAGCTTTTGCAGGGTTTAGCTCCAGCGAACGACCACTACCCGATGAATAACCACCAATATCGAGTTTCGGCCCAAAGAATAATGAATAGGCAGCGGAGGCAACTGATACCGCAATAGAAACCCAGACAGCAATTTCCAGCCCCGTTCCGTAGGGAACAGGATAAATTCTGACATCACTGTCAGGGCTCAACTGGCAAAGCGGCCACTCATCGGGAGGAAGTGTGCGGCCATTTAATTCAACGGCAACTGGGTGCGATCTGTCCTGGCTGTACCCAGGAACATTTCTGACCATCCATTGATGCAGCGTAATATTGCCGTGCTCATGAGTTTCAAGCGGTTCTCCGGGGAGCCGGGAAGGGTAAATTCTTATCGTCATTGCCAGAACTCCACGCGGTTAAACCGACGGACAAATCGCGGAAGAGGTAGAAAGGTGACATTGGTTCCCGGATTACATTCTGCAACCTGCAACTGGCCATCCAGTAAAACTACGATACCAACATGCGTCACGGTTGATCCTGAATAACAAGCTACCCCGGCCCCGACACAAGGCTCACAGCGTGTGAGGGATTTCATAAACTTCCTGGCCTCACGATCGAGCCCTCCCTCATCTTTTGTCACGCCGGAAAAATCCGGCCATAACGGGAGAAGGAGATCGCCGCGGATTTCATTGATAATGCCGAAACAGTCGAGCTCAGGATAAACGCGCCCGCCCTTCAGCCATTTGACCGAAAGGTATTTATCAGAATGGAACATGTGAATACCTCAGGAGGACATGTAACGAAGACCGGGATGTTCAGCCAGGTTATAACGATTACGCGGCCAGGCCGTTTTAAGGATGTTCATATATCCGGCAGTTACCTGCACCGCAGTTGCCGTCCACGATCCGGATTTCACATCAAGGGTGTAAGGCGATGCCGCAGGTGCAGATAAATCAGAGGAGATATACCGCCGAAAAGTCAGTGTTGCCGATTTCATTTCGTCCAGAATTCTGTCAATCGCATCAGATACCACACCGTCAATATTACTGATGGCAAATTTCAGGTCTTGTGTGCCATCGGCATTCCTTGCAGGTAACGCAATATCGATAGCGCATCCCTCAAAAGTTGCCTGCTGCCCGTCTTCTAATGTGACAGTGATATTGTCCCACCCACGGGTAAGCCAGTAGTTCTGATCACCTGCCGTGATCTGCAACGTGTCGTGAATGACTTCAGAGCCGCTACTGGCATAAAGTTGCTCAAGAATCGTCATGCTTTGGCCACTCCTTATTCAATGCAATATCGAGCAATGACTGGCCAGCGAGCCATTCCGGATAATTGCCCCACCCGGCAGGCGGTAACGGACGTTCCCACAACTCCAGCGTTGCGCTGTACTGCCAGTATTTCGGTGCAACGAGTGTCGGTCCTTCGTAGATATCAATGAACCTGGCTTTGTAGGGCTTTACCCCGATTGGGGTCTGGAGCCTCAGATAGAACCAGGACTGACCGTCTTTCAGTGCATCCCGGAAAAAAGCCTCAAACACCTGCGCCAGCGCGTCAGTCTGAAAAATCCATTTCACCGATGCCTGGGTAGGTGTTGAGGTGTATCGCCGCCGCTGCCTTGCGCGACCGGATGTCATTTCCGTTCGCAGCAAAGGTGATATAGGCTTAAAACCGTACCCGTCCATAAGTGGCATGGGCAGGTACTCATCCGGATAGATAATATCCGCCATTAACTTTCCCTCCGGGCAGTCTATCTTGGTTTTTTGGGCTGTAGATTGGAGTAGATGGCGCGTCCGAATTTCTTCTGGGGGTTATTTACTTCAGCAGTGAGTGTGTTGATGATACGTCGTTCCAGTGCAGCATTCCTTCGATCTACTGCCAGCATCGTTGCGTCGTCGGGTTGCCCGCTAAACGTGCTACGGGCATCAACACTGACCGCGATTCGTGGTTGCGCCTCAATCTGCCTTGCAGCATCCTGGACTGCCGGTGACTCACGTCCAACCGCACGAACCCCCAGCGAACCATCAGCACCACGGGTCAACGGCATAATCGCTTCCGGACCCGCCTCACCGAACACACCCGCGCCTTTCGCAAAAGCAAAATACTGCGGAGTGCTGTATACGCCGCCGCTGTAGGCAGAAAGCGACGGAGAATCGTAGACACCGCCGAGGGCGTTGAAGGAAAAAGACGATCCGAAACTTTGCAGCGCAGTTCCACTACTTGCAGCTCCACTTGCTCCACCAAAAAGACTACCGAACATCCCACCGGCACCACCGCCGAACGACGCCATAATCGCTTTGGTGATTAACGCTTGCGTTGCCATCTGGATCAACGTCTGAATCACCGTTTCACCCAGAGAACTGAAGATATTCGACATCCCTTCCTTGAACGAAGTCGCACCCGTCAGAACACTGGTCAGGTTGTTGGAGATGGAGTTAGTCGTGGTATTAAGAATCTCGCTGGTCGCTGATGCGGCCATTGAACTGAGGTCAGCAGCCTGATCGGCGTAGTTCATCAGGGAATCGCTGATCCCCGCCCGCCAGTCTGACTGCTGTTCATCGGTTTTCTTGTAGTAGTCCTCCTGAATCTGGAGCCGTTCAGTAAGCGCCGCCTGTAGCGCTTCCGTTTGCTGTTTGTACAGGTCCTCGGATATCTGACCTTTGCTGAAATCACGCTGCAGGTCACGTTGCTGTTTGAGAAAATCAGAACGGATATCCGCCATTTCCTTCATGCGGTCGCGAGCCTTATCCCCCATCCCGGCACCAAGAAAATCAATATCCCCTCGATCACGCGCAGCAGCGTTGCTGTCAGCGAGCCCCTCACGGAACGTTTTTAACTGTTCAGCAATGTTTTTCTGATCGATAAGCGCAGCATTGTGCAGAAGGGTTTCTTTTTTAGCTTGCTCAAGAGAGGCTAACTCACCCTGCGTGACTTGGTATTTTACTTTAGCCAGTTCGGTATTCTGGCTTCCCAAAGCAATTTGTTCTTCCTGCTGTTTAATAAGACGCTTGTAAACATCTTCTGTCTTCTCAGCGGCTTTTAATTCTTCGCTTTTAGGCGCTTTCCGGGCGGGTTTATTGGATTCATTATTTCTCCACTCAGCAATTCCATTATTAATTAATTCCTGCCTTCCTGTCTGGTGTTGAGGATCACTAGTCAATCCCAAATCGTCGGCGACAAAACCAAGTCTGGCTAACTCTTTTGCCTCGCCCTTAAGTTTCGATAATGCTAAATCTCGGCGACTTTTCTCAAGAGCATTTGTTTGTTGTGATGTTAAGTCAGCCTGAGGCATTCGCATTGGAACGTTAACCAATCCCTGCCGGGCCATCAGTAAATTATTTCCTAGCCCAAGGAGACGGTTAAATTCTGTATGCTGACCATTCATCATTAACAAAGACTGATAGGCAGCATTCTGTTCAGCGGCTTGCTGGCGAATCAGAGCGACACGACGATTCTCAAGACCCTCAAGCACCTGCTGAATCTCCTGGGCTTTAGCCTGCAGTTGCGTTAAACGTTCTTGCTCTACCGCCAATGATTCAGTTGCAGAAGCTAATCCTTTCGTAGCGGCTTCGACACTTGTGAGGTGGTTTATCATAAAACCACCACTCGTAGTTGGCCCTCTGTTGGCCAGCATATATTGATAACCAGCGATATCTTCTTTTAACGCTTTAACCTTGCTTGATTGTTCCGATATAAGTCGATTTTGCTCATTTAGTGATTTACGCGCCTTATCTTCGTTGTCAGAGGCCTCAGTTAGCGTCATAGCTTTAGATCTGTCGCTGACCTCCTGAATCGTGCTGGCGTACTCCTGAGCTGATTTACGGGCCTGTTCCTGATTCTGATATACAGCGTACCATGCACCAGCACCCAACATAACTAACCCGGGTATACCACCGATAAGGCCAAGGGCGCCGCTCATCAAGCGGGTACCAACAGAGGTAACGCTGTTAAGGTTATTTTGAGCAGAGACCCGACCTGCAATATTACGACCAAGAGCGGACTGAGCCGCAGCCAATTTTCTTTCTGCAATAGCCTGTGCATCGGCGTTTTTTGCAGCCACAAGCCCAGCCTGAGCCCGCTCCAGAGCTGTTCGTGCTCGTACTTTTTCTGCAGCTGTCCCGGTGGCGAGGGCTGTAGTCAATCGACCCTGTGCCGCGGTAACCCTTGCTTCTGCGGCCGCGACCCTCTCCTGTTGAGCAGCCTGAACATCTGCACTTTTAGCACTCTGAAGGGCTTGCTGGGCGCGATAAACGGCGGCGCGGGAAGCGGCAACAGAAGATTGCGCGGCTTTTTCCTGAGCGACTGCAAGAGCTACCTCGGATTTTGCCGCTGAGATAAGTGCGCCAGTAGCACTGCTTGCACTGGTAACTATCCCGCCAAGATACCGCGCTAATCCAATCCCAACCAGGCCACCTGCAGCGGTGGTAACCAGTGACATATTATCTGCTACGTCACTGAGGGCCCCGCTGACAGCAGAAGATGTTAGAGAATCCAGGGTCTTTGCCAACCCATCAAGGCCACCAGAAAGTGCATCTGTCGCACCAGTCGCCTGGCTCACCCCACCAACCCATGCCATAAAGGAGTTAGTGACTTTTTGCATTGAACCGGAAACTGTCGGAGGTAAGGCGGAAAACTCCCCCTGTAACACACCTAACTGACTGATTAAAGCAGGCACGACCTTATCAATTGTGAGTTGCCCCTGATCCGCCATTGCTTTGAGATCTTTTCGGGCAACCCCCATACCAGCAGCCAGGGCGCGGATGACGCGATCCCCAGATTCGTTAACGGCATTAAACTCTTCGCCACGCAAAACCCCCTGTGCGAGCGCCTGGCTAAACTGGGTAATAACAGAACTGGATTCTTCTGTGCTTGCACCAGAGAGCTTGAGACCCGTGGATACAGCCTCCGTTATTTTAAGCACTTCATCAGAGCTATAGCCAAATTCTCGCATAGATGCAGCAGCGCGTGAAAATAAATTGGCGTTATCAGTAAAAGCAGTACCCGTACTCTGGCTAATCGCCATTAAACGAGTCTGAGATAAAGTGAAATCATTTGAGGAAACCGAAGCCTGTTTAAGTCTTGCGTTTACGGAGTTCCACTGGTCGGCAATTTGAACTAATTTACCAGTAGCAAATGCAGCTGCTGCTGCCGTAGCGGCCCGACCAGCAGAAGCAAATCCATCCGTTAACTCGGAAAGAGCCTTTTGGCTTTCCTTTGCTGCGATTGCGGCCTGACGACCACCATTCTGCATGGTTTTATAATAATCCTGCCCCATGCGTGACGCGCGGGCCATCTCAGTCTGGAATGACTGAGAGTTAGCAGAGATTTTAATTATCAATTCGCGTAGGGTCGCCATCTTAACCTCATAAAAAAGCACCTTTCGGTGCTATTAATATCATTGTTTAGCCCATAAACTTCTCAACCCTATTTGGCATGGGTATATCTTTCCACTTTTCACATTAATCAGCCTAGCGGCTAGGATATCCACCCTGAACATATAAATTGAGATATCATTACTAATTGGGTTGTCTAAGGTAGGCGTCTGATAATTAACGTCAGTTTTTACATATGGATATATCAGACGAGACATAAACTGAACTAACATGTCACCATTATGTTTTTTAAATTCTTCCCTATCAACCTTGCAGCCATTAACGAAAATTAATTTATTTTTTTCGTAGATATCATTCTTTTTGTATGGAATAATTATAAATCTTCTACTTACGTTTTTTGTAACATAGGCAGTTGCACCAAAAGCATTGCTCCCGTAATATCCACCGATGTTTTTTGTTATATCTCCTGATATAGGATAGCCAATATACATACTCACATCTTTAAAGTCTGATTCACTTGTGTATGTAGATGCGTAGCTGCTTAGGTAGCCATCACCATAATCTGTAAAAGTGATCGACTCCTTTTCTGCGTCATAATCAAAATCCCAATTTGAATATACTGAGAAAACAAACCCATCTACATCAATGTTTTTATTCCGATACTCCTGCTCAGTTTCATGGTTACTCTTCCCTCTTTTTGATATGATTTTATCAAGAAGCTCCTGCCCCTTAATTGGATGCTGCCAATCAATTTCATTATAAGACGTGGGATATTCGATTATTTTCTCTTTAAAAACACCACTTTCTAATTTGTCGTTAAACTGGTGGAGGTAGTTATAATTACGGGGTGTGTTAGCACACCCCGTGACAACAACGGAAGTAAACAATAAAAATAATAATTTACTCATTTTTTTAATTCCCTGTAGGTATCATCAATACAATCCTATCAGGAATTATAGTCATAACCAACTGAACCATTGCCGATCGGTTTCTCACCATCTGAACTGGTGATTTCTTCTATTAAGATGAAGCAGCAAGCAATGCGGCTTCTAATCCGGCAAATGGATCGCCGCTGTCGTTTACCTCATCCTCTTCTGCACTCCACTGAAGCTGAGCATCTTCAATGGTGACTTTACCGCCCTGCGCTCCGTAAACCGCAGATACCAGCTGAGCATTGAGAATATCGCCGCGAATATCGCCGATTGGGCTGATACGGTCGTATTCAGCCCACATCCTGAATTCGCCGACCGTCATGGTTTGTCGCAGTTCGCCCAGCGTGCGGCCCATCCGGAGCGCCAGCGCCATCAGGAACTGCATGCCAGGCATTTTTACTTTGCTTTAGCATCATCCGCGTCACGAATGAGATCAAGTGCCTGCTTCAACAGCCGGGAATGCACAGGGCCATAGATCGCTTCAACCTGTTCGGTGTCATCGACAGTAAAGACGGGCTGCAGGTCGGTATCCAGCAAAATATCGATGAAAAGCGTGACGTCGGCCCGCATCGTGCGGAAGGCTCGTTCTGAAGGGGTCAGTTCTGGTGCCTCCTGGGGCTCCTGCCCCTCCGGTAGTTTGGGTGGTTCCGGGCTGGCAATGCCCTGCCAGCGAATCCAGGCTTCTGCTGATGGCTCACGAATGATGACTTTGGCGTTATCCCACTCCGGAACGGAGACTTCTTTTTTACGAAAGCCCGCCATCGGTGCCAGTGCCAGTGCTTTAAGACTCGGTTTTGACATTAAGTTTATCGCCGGTCTCCCGGCGCTCCGTTAATTGATGGTGACGGTGCAATCAGAAGAAGTGATCACAGTGCCATCGGCATCAGTAACCACGCAGGAATAAACCCCGGCATCACCGGATACAGCGCTGGCTTTCGTAAACGTTGCGCTGGTCTGGCCGCTGACCGTCGAGGTGCCCTTTTTCCAGGCGTAGGTATAAGGTGCCGTACCGCCCTGGACGACCACGCCCATAGTCAGAGCGCTTCCTGCCGCGACCGTTTGGGACGCCGGAAGGTCAGTAGCAAACGACAGAACTCCTAGAGCGTTAATATTGGTGGGTTTACCTTTCAGACGCAGCGAGAACGTTGCAGCAACAACACCGTTGGTTTGAGAATCCCAGGTGTGCTGACGTACCTCAGCGCGCATCAGGAATCCATTACCAGACGGGAAAATAACCTTAAATCCATAAACCCCGTCGTTATCGTATGCTTCACGAAGTGCATCCTGCGCCGGGTTGCGGTAGAAGTTACCGGAAAGTGACATTTCAGACGGAGCAGGAAGGCCGTTGATATTTTCCGTTTCATCCGAACAGAGCGTTGTCACGTCAATATCGTTTTTCTGACCAGCGGTAAAGCTTGCCTGTTTGATAGTGCAACTCAGGTTTAACCAGGTTGCGGTATCCAGCTCTGCCGCGGTGACCGGCACAGAGGTAATCATTACTACCGTTTTTTGGGCACGTTCAAATAGTGCTGACATCGCAGTCTCCATAAATGAAAAAACCGCCAGCGGCGGTCGGATTGGATTGGTTTTTGTCAGGCAACAACCGTTATTTCGAGGGTTGCCCGATGAAGATGGGTTGTCGTGTCGTAGCCAGGAATTTTTGTCACCTCGACAGGTGAAAGCACCTGCAGGCGAGCCAGGGCGTCCAGGCGTAACGCTCTGGCTTCGTCATTCGTTTCAGCCCATACATCAACCTGAATGCGCAGTGTCGACTCTGCCTGGCCGCAGAAAACATCCCCGGCAACATCAGTCGGTATCGAGAAAATGACATAGGGAGTGGAAACTGCAGGAAGTCCGTCGCTGCCTAGCGGCACCACATACGGATAAACCCGCCCGTCTGCCAGCGACGACAGCAGGTCATAGAGATCATCCTCTGTCATTTTGATAACACCTCATCGATAGCCTGATTCATCCGCTGCATCGCCACCTGCGTAGCTTCTTCCATGCGGGTATCAAAAGCTGGGCGAACAAACGGATGTGCAGGCGCTGTAGATGTTCCCAACTCCACGAAGCGCCAGTAAAACGCATTCCGCTTGTTGCTGGCCTTCATTGTATTGTCGCTGTTCCCCGTTCGCGGGTTAACGCCACGAATATGCACCCCCGATGAGATTTCACCGCGACGGCGACTTTTCTGGGTGACGACAACAACGTTTTTCTTCAGTTTTCCGGATTTCTCAGGAGCGCGATCAATCACCTCCTCGCGGAGCAATTCGGCACCAGCACGGGTCGACTCCCGGAGAACTTTATTATTTTCGGCCTTGCTGAGTGTTTGCAGATCGCGGGCAATATCCTGCAACCCGGAAAAATCCAGATTCACATCAATCATTTTTCGGTCCCCTGTTTGCAGAGAATTTCCAGCCGGGTACCTTTTATATCCGGAACCGGAGGACCGGTAACGTTCAGGATGGCGTCTTTGAATGGACCTGTCAGCACCTTCAATCTTGACCTGGCGGTGATCTCATGATGGTAGCGGGTCCATACACGAATTGTTGCATCGGCCTGTTCTGCACCAGCAGACAGCAGTTCTCGCCCACTGATGCCTTTCACCTCTGCTGAAATGGTTTTTCCCTCAAGCCATTGCTCAACCGGCTGTCCAGAAGGAGTTCGCGTGGTAGAAAAGTTCATAATTACTACGCGGTGCACAAAACGACCTGGCTCCATTATACCCCCTCGACTACATCAGTTTCGCCTCTCCAGTTTCTTACCTGAAATAACAGATCATGGGCCCTCTGGTTGGCATAAAGTTGAGTCTCTGTCTGCGCTCCGCGATGTTCAAAGGCATCACAGAAAAATAAGAGCATGGCGCTGACAACCTGGGAAGGGAGATCGTCGGGCTGTTTCCAGCGTGGTTCGTCGCAATATGTCAGGCAGTAATCCAGCGCACCCTGAGCGTAACGGGCAATAAGCGCATCGCGGTCATCTGAGTCAAACTCAATGTGCTGGCGTAATTCTTCAATTGAAACCACATCCAGAGCATTAATCGTCATGCGTTAAAGGGCGGTTTCCCGCCCTCCTCCATTAACCACCAGCAGGTTCTGTAGCAAAGGTGCCTTTAATAAGCGCAGACGGGCGATAATGCGCCAGCGCCAGACGCTCTTCACACAGGATAGTGAGCATGTTTTTCACGAAGTTGTCGCGGTCTTCACGGCTCACCTCAATGGTGGCATCCATTCGATCCCAGACCTGAGAGGCCATATCAAAACCACCGACGGTGAAGGTTCCCTGTGCCTGAGCGCGTGTAGGAACGACCGGAAGCCCCCACATGATGTTGCTGGTAAACGCCTGAGGTCCGCCAAAGAGATATCGCCCTTCGTTATCTTTCAATAAGGCAATATTGTGCCAGTCACGGGGGTTGAGGATGATGCCAGAGGCGCTGAATTCGGATTCAGTTACCTGGAAAATGGCGTGAGCGATGATGTCAGCACGCGTATCACCTGTAACGTTCAGAGCCGTATCATACGCCGTTGCAACATGGTTGATACCCTCCAGGTCATCACCGCTGCCATCACCGTTTAACAACTGGCGCTCTTCTTCCAGAGCCAGACCATACAGCAGGCGGTTGTTAACATAAGATTCAAGCATCGGCGCATCATCCATCACCTGACGGGAAGCCTGAATCCAGTGAGCAATGGTTTTAACGTTGGCAGTCTGCTTGGTGAATGTGATGTCGGATTCTGGCTTGAGCGCTTTTTCCGCCACGCTTGCAGCATTGTTGGTAAAAACGTTTTCACGGACATATTCCAGTGAGTTACTGGAGATACGCCCCTGAGCCAGCAGATCACGGATGGTCAGACGACGTAAGCCAGGCATAATGATGCCAGGAACCTGCATCGGCTGAATGAGAGACCCGGCAGATGCAGCGCCACTTCCCAGCGATTTATTAAAAGTGCTCGCTTCAAAGTTACCTTTACTGCCATTCCATGACTTAATCAGCTCTTTTGCTGCACGTTCTGAGAAGGATTTCTTTTCACCAGGATTATCAGGGCCGGAAGAAAGTCGCTGTTCGAGATCAAAGAGACGCTGACCAGTTTTGGTCATTTCCTCATTAACCTTCGCCATATCATCCTGCAACTGTTTGGAGATCGTGCCATTCTGCTCGATCTGTTTTTTTTGTTCGTCGAAAAGCCCCTGCAGCTTACTTTGTGATTCTTCCAGGGCTTTCTGAATTTGAGCGAGTTCGGACATATTAATTTCCTAATGTCTGATGAAAATTAGAGATGCTCTTAAGCAGAGCGCTGATATCTTTGTTTTCGTCGCATTCGGACTCGCTCCGAACTGCTGACTTAAACCGGGCGATAAGCCCTACTGCCTGTGACTTGCTGAGACCGACTGAATCCCTCAGCCAGGCTTCAACATCACGAATGGTTTCAATGCCGTCGATACTTTTCATGGAATCAACACCCGCAAGCTCGTTTGCCGGAAATGTGCAGACGCTGATTTCTTTTAGCCATGAAATGTTTTTGAAGATGCGGCCACCATTAGCGGGCGAAATGCTGTAGTCGTCTTTTGTTACTGCAAAACCAACCGACATTCCCTCGACCGTACCGTGAAGCATGGCTGCTTTAAGGTCACTGGCCGCGCTATTTCCGGGGGTAAGCTGTCCACGAACATAAAGACCTTTACTGTCTTCTTCGAGGGCATCCCATTTACCAACAGGAATTTCCCATTGCCGGTGATTAAAAAACATCGCAACTTTGCGCGTCTGTTTTTCAAGCGTGTTTTTGTAGGCACCTGGAAGAATGGTATCGCCGTCTGAATCTGTATTACCGAATACAGAGGCATATCCCTCAAAAATTCCCTGCTTACCATCTCCGGCGAATTTAATTTCTGTTTCATCGAAAGAAAGCGTTTTGATGATGTCAGGCATCATGGCCCCCATAAAAATTAAGCCCCGTCATTGCGGGGCTTTGTGTTATTACCTAGATCTGTAATGGGCACATATTGTGCCTGGCGCATGGCGACATCACCGCCAGGTACCGGAGGGTAGTTATCCAGCCTCCGCATTTCGTTTATTGTCCGTAATCCTGCCTCGCCCATAGCTTTCATGAAGGCCGCACGTGATGCAGAATCACCTCTCAACAATCCATCCAGGTTGTGCTCTGCGTGATATACGCCGACTTGCTCCGGTTTCAATAACCAGCGTTGAATTCCGTTTTCCCAACGGGATATGTATGGCTGCAGTGTGTACTGAAGGAATCCCAGATTCTGTTGCTCGATCCCGGTTCCCCAACTGGTGCTTTTCTCCACGTCGCCTACCAGATGGGGAGGAACGCCAAAGAATCGCGCAAGTTCACTCACCTGAAATTTACGGGACGCCATTGTCTCTGCATCCTGAGGGCTGACGCCGATATCATGAGCCTGAAAATTCGCCTCAAGTATCCAGAGGCGTTTCTTCACCGGACCACCAGCGATTTCTTTAAAATTCTCCTCCAACTGAGCACGTTGCTCTTTTGTCAGAACCCGATCCCCAGTGGTTAATATTTTGGGAGACTTTGCACCATTAGCATAAAACTCTCGCTGCTGATCCTCCATCGCCACGGCAACACCGGCTGATTTGCAGGCGTGAGCTATTGGAGACAAGCCTACCAGGCCACTAAATCCGAAGCCTTTAAGGTGAAAAATGTCCTTTTGATTGAAATTCGCATATTCAGCATCACGCCGATAGCGATAGATAATCTTCTTTCCTTCGAGCCTGACATCCATATTTGCCGACATCAGGGGAAGCAGGCTTATGACATCTCCCACAGAATTACGCTCTATCAAGGCGTAGGCATTTCCATAAAAACAAAGCTGCATTGTCATGGCCTCGCGAAACTCCTGCGCGGTCATGTACTGATTTGGAGAGTACCGGAGCAGACGTGCAAGCGGTGTATTCAGGCCAACTTTCTTCCGGTTATCATTCTTATCGGTTTCGAAAACATCCAATGGCAAACAGGCGGTCAGGGTGGAAATAAGGGAGACGCAGCGCCAGACAGTCGATATCTGCAGAATGCGCTCATCGGTTATCTGGGAGTCGCCCAGCACGCCTCTGGCAGATACAGGGCCAGTTTGCGACCCCTGCTCTGGCGTTACCAGCCGACCACCAACGAACCAAGATGCTACTCTGGCCCACAGGCCATTATTGGTACGTAGATCAATGCTGTATTTTGTATCGTCCATCACATGCTCAACGGTTGTGAGAAGAAGTCGTCAATATCACCATCATCAGTGACATCACCTTCGGAAGCGCCTATTGCCATTGCAGAAGCCACCACACCATCAATTCGGCCCGTGCTCTTTTTCTTGGCAAATATGCGGTTTTCCTTCTGGTCTGCTTCGGTAACAGCGGAAGCTGCATTCCATCGAAGGCAGGGATTGGTTTTAATAATGATTTCGCCGTCATCCAGGCGTTGCTCGAATAACTCAATAGAATGAGGCATCCACAACCCGGATTCCTGCGCTTTATAGTAGCCTTGGCCGTGAGGTATCAGAGGGACAGATACGTTAGCCTCCTCCAGCTCCGGCTCAAGATACTTAATACGGTACTGGTCGAAAGCGATCGCTTTGATATAGAACATCTGGGAAAGGTCTGATATTCGCTCAGCAACGAAACCATATTTCACCGCTTTACCTGGAGTGGTGTGAATAAATCCGTCACGCTCCCAGGCATCATAAGGTACCCGGTCCGTTTTAGCCCTTTCCAGCAGAGTATCTTTCGGCGTCCAGAACTCTACGAGCAGGCGGCGCTTTTTCGGGAAAAACAGCGCCAGCGCCGTAAGGTCGCGAGTTCCTGAAAGGTCCAGGCCGCCATAACATTCTTCTCCCTGCAGCTCCTGCAGGTCAAAGTCCTCTTCGCACCCCATCCACACATCGCTACTCATCCAGGGGTTATCGGCATCCACCCACTGACAGAAGTTTAACCGCCGAACAATGCTTTCCTTCGACGGCATCCCCCGAGCCTGAGTAACCTGCTCACGCAGGTAGCGATCGGTAAAAGTATGACCAAGAGAGGGGTTTGCTTTTTTCCAGCAGGACTCGTCCTTGAATGGGTCTTCTCCTTCGTCCAGGGAGCAAATGAAAGAAAAGAAACTGTCATCCTCAATCGAGCCTTCGGCTACTTTACGCCCATACTCGTGATAGTCGTAGCAAACGCTGGTTTTGTCGTGGCCGCTGTTAGTGATCATGAAAATCAACGCCTGGCGACGACCTTTCGTCCCGGCGCGCATCATTTCCACAACCTGGTTGTTTTTGTGCTCGTGAATTTCGTCAATCAGAGCACAGTGTGGGCGTGGCCCTGACTGCCCATCATCCGAACTGATAGGCCGGAAAAATGAGCCGGTCTGAAGAAACGCAAGGTTCCACTCTTTCCCGGCGCCGCCTGATTTATTTATTCGCTGCGCTAACGCAGGGGACTGATCCACCATCGCGACAGCATCACGAAAAAGGATCATGGCCTGGTCTTTTTTCGTTGCAGCTGCATATATCTCGGCACGAGGCTCCTTATCTGCTGTTAGACAGTAAAGCCCCACTCCGCCTGCCAGTGGTGATTTGCCGGAACCCTTACCAGATTCAACGTACACCATGCGAAATCTACGATAACCATCCGAGTTCTTCCAGCCGAATATCGACCCTACAATAAAGCACTGCCACGGTAGCAGGTTGAAGGGTTTACCTTCATGCTCACCGCCGTTGAGCTTCAGTACCTTGGCAAAAAAGTCGATGGCGCGCTGCGCCGCTGCAACATCCCATACCAACCCGCGAGCATGGCAGGATTCCAAATCTTTGAGATGTCGCTTACAGGAATTCCTGATGTCAGGCCCGGCGATTTCTTTGCCGGAGTCTACATCCCGCGCATATTGCGTGGCGGGATCAACCGAAGAACTGGTTGAGCGGGTCTTCTTCTTTTTCTCCACCATCCACTTTCACCTTCGTTCTGGCGGCCGGAGTCAGACCGAATTCAACCAGGTAACTTTTAAAACGTCGATCAGCATCCGCCAACATTGCTACTGCCGGGTTAGCCTTAATCAAAAAACCGCCCTCGGTCTGCACGGTGTAAGTTCGCCCCTCGTCAGCAATAGTCAGGCGAAGCTGCAGAATGTCGGCGTAAATATCGCAGAGTCGTTCGAGCGCCAGCGTATCGGCAATGGTTAAAATGCCCATGCCATCCAGCAGCACGGTCAGCTTCCCCCACGCCACCTTTCCCCAGTCAGTGAGGTGCTCTGGAGGGCTTGGTATTTCTCGCGCTGGCGATGGTTCTTTGTCGTTAAGTTTGCGTTTGCCCGGGTTGCCGGTAACCACTTTGAGGTGGGTCGGTTTCGGGCGTCGTCCTGCCATCGGAACCTCCCGGAAAAAAACTTTTCATTTCGCGGTTGTGCACAAAAAGGACTGGCGGCGGTCATTTCGGGTCAGACTTCTGAACTTTTGACCCGCCCCTCCCCTATGGAATTGACGTCATCTGAACCAGTGAGAATTTGGATCAAGCGGAATACCGTTTTCATCGCAGCCGATAACGGTGCCGCGCTTCTCCATTCGCTGCTTCGTTGAGTCATGGTGCTGCTTACACAGCCCTTGCCAGTTCTTCCGGCTCCAGAAAAGCTTTTGCGCTTTCGCTATTGCATTGTTTTCACCAGAACGCAGAGCCTCTTTCAGTTTATGCGGGATGATGTGGTCAACCACCGTGGCCGCTGTCACCCTGCCTTGCTCGTGGCACATGACGCATAAGGGGTGCGCACGAAGGAATAGAAGACGCTCACGGTCCCATTTGCTGCCATATATGCGCGGTTCTTTGTTCATGTTTTCGTTCCTTGAGCATTATCACAGGCACTCAGTGAATGCCTGCTGTAATGCCTTAGCTGTTTGCTTCAGCGCTGGTATCAAAGAGCGGCAGCGCTTCAGTTGCTTCCTGCACAGCTTTCATCGTCTTTGCCACCACTTCAGTCTCTGATGTGACACGGCTGTATTGCTGAATAAACAGCTGATACTTAAGCGGATCATCCTGAACAAATTCTACGGCGACTTTTGCTGCTGCTGTGTCGTAGTTCAGGGTTGAAAGCAGGTTGAGACGAATCTGCTGGGCGTCGGTGATTTCGACCATGTCGTACCTCTGTGCGATGTGGGGAGCATTATCGAAGCCCTTCGCTGAAGAGCTTCTGTAATGCCTACTGTCGTTCCAGGTGTTCGTAACGTGAAATGGTCTTGCCGTTTGCGTTCATCACGTAGGCCACTTCTCCCTGCTTCAGGAATACGTTCTGGTCCATTCCCGATACGGCAATACTCTGCTGGTTGGGGTTGAAGCCAACGCTCAGTCCACAATGAATTTCTTCACCGCCACCAGGCGACATCACTTTTACTGTTAACATGCTTCTTCTCCTGCTTCTGGTAATAAAAAAGGCCGCCACTGGCGACCTTGGTTTGATTCATGCTAGTTGTCAGGACGTATGACACGCATAACAGCAGTAATAACAGCCATTTGATTGCGAGTAGGTTTTCTTGGCTTCTCTCACTGCCGGAGAGCAAGTTTCAAAAATCCCCAGATACAGCCTGTTTTTCTCTTCTGGCAACCGAGTGCATGAACTCACATGTACTTCGTGATCGCCATTAAACTGCGCATTTTTATTAACGTAATAATACTGTCCCATTGTTATGTCCCAGAGTGATACTGCCGATTGCAGCATCTTCAATCTACGCCCTGGTACTTAAGCAATTAAGACGAATCTCATTTAACTTTGATTGATATCACTTACCTTTCTGGCGGTGGACTTTATGCATATGATCTGCAACTTACTTTTAAGTATAAAGCGCACCAGCAGTCCCTATTATTGCTGCAAGCAGAAAGAAGGCGACCGCAGTTCTACGCATTAACACGCCATAAAATGAAAGAGCCAACCCTACGAAAGCAACAATCAATACTGGCCACATATCCAGTAAGAGGAAAAGATATCCCTCGAAAGCGCTGTCAATCAGCACGTCCACATTACGCATTCCTTTTAATAGATAATTTCCGCTGAAAATCTTATCACGAAGCGTTAGCAGACGAACTGCTAATTTGCAAGCATTAGCTTACTGATTATTGGTGGGTTTCTTCTCGCAGTTAGCCAGCACGGAGTTGTTGTGCGCCAGAATGTCGCGCTTCGTCTGACGGTCGAGAACTTCAATATCGTGGTCGGTCAGGTAGATGGCCCTCACCCAGTTGCAGGCCGTATCAACGACTACCGGGGCGGGTAAACTTTTCGCGCAGCTCCCGATCAACATCGTCATCGCCCATACGCTTAACGTCTTCCTGTACATCGCTGGCCCCTTTCATGACTTCCGCCTTACGTTCTTCCGCGGCGACGGTGGCAGCGGCATTATCTTCTGTTCGCTGCTGATCGGCTTTGGCTTCCGCTTTATTAGTGCCTCGCGCATGACCTAACCCAAATGCGCCAGCGATAACGGCCAGCAACGCAGTTGCCAGACCAATAATCATTTCAATGCCCATAGTGACCTCACACCAGTACTGATTTAGCCTGGTTAAACAGCGCTCGGCGTTTATCCAGACCGTTGCGGCCACCGTTAATAAGCAGGGTTACGCGCTCAACATCACCGGAATGAAGAAGGCAACCGTGGGAAACATAAAACCATGCGGCTGAACGAGCGGCGTAATCATCTCGCTCCAGCAGCTCTGGCTGGGTAACAAGGTCAAGCTTCAGCGCCTGTCCGCAGCTGCGATAGTTGCTCAAGCCCGTAACTTGTTTCAGGCCGCGACCGCGATATTTCCAGCCATCACCGGCAACCTGATTTCCGAGGTTCTTTTTCCCCCACTCGCCCCCATACACCAGATTCGCGATTGCTCGCTGATTAGCTGGTTGTGTTGCCGTTCTGCCGAGTGCGGCGGCCTGCTGCGCGGTGATACGGTGTTTACCGAACGTAGGCACAAGGCTATCTGCTGCATAGTTCAGGTTTTCCACCAGCCGGGTAAAGCCTCCTGACTCGTGCCCCATCTGGGCAATGAACATCGCCTGATCGAGTGGAGCTGTAATGCCGAATTCTTTCATCGCAGCATCAATATGCGGAAACCAGCGCGCAGCTAACCCGGCGCTGATACCAGCCGCCCTTTGAAATTGTGATTGGTTCATCAGTGCCTCAGTGCATCAACCAGTCGCGCCACATTCCCCCTGAACCAGAGAACCGCGCCGCAGATAAGAATGTTAGCCAGAACCACCAGCCAGTGGGATGACTCGTACAAGCCAAACAGGAAACGGAAAGGGATGCTGGCGTAAACCAGCACAGTGAAGTAAGCCATCAGCGATATCATGGGGCGGTGTCTTGCCCCATCGCGCCGGTAGAACATCAGCACAACAACAATTACAGCGCATATCACAGCATTAATGATTGCGCTCGGATCACTTGTTACCATTGCTTGTCCCTCCTCCACGTAAGCGAGAGAGAATTCCAAACAGGCTACCCAGGTCCTGACTGTTAACGAAAGTCAGCAATTTAATGGCTATGGCTGCAACGATTACGGCGCCGAGTGCATCAAGCGGCCTGTCGCTGTAACCTGTCCACTTTGAAAAGTACGACCCCAGCAGAGGGGCACCAATGACACCGAAGATGAATGAAGTGATGAAGTAACCCACCAGCTTAATGCGGCTAATATTTACCGCCGTTGCGACATAGAACACCGCGCCAGCAAACGCACCAAACACCACGCCGTAATCAATGCCAGTTGCAAGGCCGAACATGCTGGCTCCCATAAGCCCACCAGCCGCTACAGTAGTGCCAGAAACAGGATCGGACATTTATCCCCCTCAATTGCTGTGAATCCTCTCAGAACGAGGGGAAAGATTCAGGCCGCAGGCTCATGCGTTCACGGTTATTCTGCAATTTTTAGCCTGGGCCTGAAATGAAAAAACCCCGCCATTTGGCGAGGTTCTGTAATATTTAAGTTCGTGTCTAAGTGACCACTCTTAACACATTAATATATAAAATTCGTAACGAATAGACTTTTATGCAACTTTCTCTATTTCCCTTTTATGGGTCCAGTCATCCATTTCTAATCTGGCCCCCGTCATAATGATGCAGGCATCAATAAACGTTTCGGCAATCATTAAGCGGTTGCGTATTTTCCCCTCAGAACATTTTTCCCAGCGAGCAATAGTCGATTTAGAAACGTTATGCATGTAATGCAACATCACCAGATTTAACTCATCGTCCCGGCCAGCTCGTTTAAGCATTCCTACGGCAGCGTCTACAATAAGGCCGTCATTGTCACAACATGACTCGCGAGACTTTGAGGTATTTAACAGGAGGCCTTTAAAACCCGCTGCAATTGGTGACCAATCAACCTGAGAGCCTTCACTAATAGCCCAGGTTCCCCACCGTTCGAGTACCAGTTGAATATCACGCTGCATGGTTCACCTCTTTAATCAGTCCGGTAATAATTTCGATACTGTTGTTGCATTGATTTCCCCAGCGGTCCCATCCTTTCCACTCTTCCCGAGCGAATAGTTCTATCCTTTTCACATCGCCGTATAATTGCTCCAGTCTGTTCCTTACTTCCCACGGTTTAGCGCTGTGCTCACCAAGACAGGTATGAACGACCTGTTTCACCGAAGCGCTGGCACGGGGTAGCCCGGTCCCCCTGGTGGCTATCAGGACGTCTTCTGTATTGCTCCGGGTATGATTGCCGCCGTTCATGCGCGTCTCACGGTCCAGCATCTCAAGCAGATCGTTGAAGTCCACCAGCTCACCGGTACTTAACGCCTTATTGAATCGGTCAGCCGCGTTCTGATTCAGTTTTACCCAGGTAAAGCCTTTCATCGTTCTGACCCGGAAACCCCATGATTCAGCCAGTTCTACAGCCTCGCGGTTATGGGTCCCCGTATACCACATCGCCAGTACGGCGTTATCAGCAGCCAGCTTACGGACAGGGAGAAACTTCAGATCGTCAATGCTCATCGTGCTGTAATGATTACAGGCTGCGCCGTTGCTGATTCGGTTGCCGTATTCCCACGGCGGATCACAGTAGATAAGATCGTAATTCATGCAGCCTCCCGGATAAGTTGGAAATCGTTCAGGTAGAGACCGCCAAAGCTGTACAGAATGCCTTCTCGGATGTCATCCAGCGTCGCGAACGGGAAATGATTCAAATAGAACTCAGTCGCCTTATCCGCCTCTGAAAGCAATTCTGATGCGCTGGCAGGACTCATGACGAAAAGGACATCCTGGAAAATTGCCGCTGTCAGGCATGGATAGGTGATTTTTTTAACGTATTGTCTTGTCATGCTGCCCTCTGCTTTTTCAATTCGCGGGTTTTACGGCGGTATTTAGCCGCTATTTCTTCCAGGTCTTCTTTCGAGTAATGCTTCGCTTCATGTGGGCCTTCCAGCCATTCCACCAGCGGCAATCCATACCACTCGATCAGCGTTTCCCTGTAGCGGGCATGTACAGTGGCATTCTTTGCAGCGAACCGACCCGATCCACCATTACAGGCTTTGCACTGCCGGTAAGCGTTCTTCTCTTCAAAGCGCAATTCAGGACGGGCGCCTACCCCCATGAAATGACCGCAATCCCACTGGCCGCCGAAGATCATAGGTGGATGATAAGTGCCGCATGATGGGCATGGTTTTCCCTCGTCGCGCTCACGGATAAAGGCATTGAAGGCTGACTGGGCTTTTTTGATGTAGTCACCACGAGTTAGCAGCGCCTTTTTGCGCATCTTCAGCTTGTCCTTCTGTTCCGCCTCCGCTTTTTTGGCTTTCAGCGCCCTGTTGTGGGCGATAGCGCAGAGCGGGCCACAAACCTTTTGCAGGTTGCGGGCCGGAGTGAAGGTTTCTCCGCAGCTGACGCACTTCTTCGGTTTGTACGTTTTTACCTTTGCAGGCGCTGGTTTCTTCACTGTTTCATCCCCCGGTGAAATACCCACTCGAATACTTCTGAGCCGTTAAGCAGCAGATCATTAAAATCACCCTGCGCAGGCCAGCGCACGGAGACACTTTCCAGATCATTCTTCGCGTGCAGATTTGCCGCAGCGCATTCAAAAGCAGCGGCGTGACCTGCTGCGTTCGCGTCAGAGTCAGCAAAAATGATGAGGTTCTTTACACCGGCAGGAACGCGGAATTTCTTCATGAAGGCGGTATTCATCGTCGCCCAGGTGTTGCACTTCGTGATCTGGTGGCAGGCCAGAGCCGTTTCGATCCCTTCAGCAATTCCCAGCGTTGAGGATATTGGGAACATGCGAATAGCAACGGATTTGGCATACTCTAAATAGTTGTCCTCCTGCAGTTTCATCATCTTCTTGGCTGCGCCGCCTGTTTGCGCCTTCTTATCACCGTCAAGCAGGGTGCGGTGCAAATAACACAATTCCCCGCGGTCATCTGTCGCCAGCGCATAAATAGCCTGGAGGTTCTTTCCATCTACTGGCTGTTTATCGCAGTACTTGATGCTTTCTGCTGGGAGGGAGTTAATACCGCGCCCCTTCAGGTAGCTATCTGCACCGGTACCACGGAGAGGGATGAGCTTCGAAAACTTACGGCTGACTTTGTCACGTTGTTGCGCCAGAGAAGTACGCACCGGATTTACTCTGGTGCGATCCGAGGTGTAGGTGTTCCCGATCAGCCTGTCTATTTCCGAGGCCAGTACCTTAAACTCTTTGCCTGTCTTGGCAGTCAGCAATGCCCAGCCATCGCCAGAGCCACAAACGCAGATATATGACCCCGTGCCGTCTTTATCATCACAGCGAAATTTCCCTGTACGACCACAAAGAGGGCACTCTCCTTTGAGATGGTTTTTCCCGGTAATACCTGGGAGGCCATAGTATTTGTAAATTTCCGCCCAGCGACCAATCGCAGCTTGCTTGGTATTCATGCGGCATCTCCTTCTTTCTCTTTTCTCTTCGCAAAGGCGATCTGTTTTGATTTGATGAAATTCGTTACTTCAGGCGTGATCTGTTGCGGGGTGTGATGTAACCCCCGAGGCCATACTGAAAACTTTTGTTTGTAGGTATGCGCACACCAGCCATCACTGACCGGGCGTCCCTGCGCTGCACGGGTACGCTGGTAAAAAAGAATCTGAGACCACCAGGATTGCTTCTGCTCAACGGTATATTTGACTTCCGCTTTGCTTACCTTTTTCAGCCCACGGGATTTATCTGTTTCCACGTCTTCCCCGGCGAGCGGTTTAAAACCACATTTCGGGCAGATGTAAATCCCGGCTGGTTTGACGTAGTGGCACTGGCTGCATTCTTTCGGCAGCTTTTCCGCTTCATCGGTCTTAACAGCTCTCTGCGGCGCGTCTTCCATGCCATCAGACGATGAAGGGAGATAGTCGTATTCAATATCGTCGGGATAGCCCAGCTTATTAACCGTGCCTGTGTGGTCGAAGATGAGGCAGTGATCTTTACCAGGGGCGGCACGCAGACCGCGCCCCAGAATCTGAATCCAGCGCATTTCGCTTTTGGTTGGGCGGGCGAAGATAATGCAGCGAACATCACTATCAAAACCCGCTACCAGAACACCAACGTTAATGATGATTTTGGTTATGCCCTGCTCAAAGCGGCGGATCGTTAGCTGTCGTTCGTCGTGCGGTGTGCTGGCTGTCATAACTTCAACCGTCACGCCAGCGCTGGCAAATTCAACCGTGACAAAATTGGCGTGGGCGACATCGACGCAAAAACAAATCGTCGGGCGGTCTTCGCCGTTCTCCAGCCAGTTTTTCACAATGTCGCCTACCAGTTTGGCTTCGCTCATCACCTGGCTGAGCTGGTTTTCTTTGTAGTCGCTGCCATAGCCTGCTACGTATGACGTTTCCACTTTGGACAGGTCAGGATGCGAAGGCGCATAGAACTCATATTTGCTCAGTGCACCAATGGCGATCAGCTCCTTCATCGTCGTTGGCTTAATCAGGCGCTGGTAGTAATTGCCCAGGAACTTAGCGAAAGGAGTACCGGAAAGGCCGATCACCTTTGTTGCTGTGTTGCGAGTAAGATTGTCGATAACCTCAAGCAGTTTTTTGCGCTTCAGGTGGGCTTCATCAACGATCAACAGGTCGATATTGTCCGGGAACTCACGGCGAATCAGCGTATCCGCACTGGCAATCTGGATAAGAGCTGTGGGGTTGTATGACGGGTGATCACGCCAGACATAACTGATTTCTTCGCCAGGAAGGCCGTATTCCATGAATCGGGCTGCGGTCTGGTCCAGCAGAACCGTATACGGAGCCACAAACATTACGCGCATTTCACGGCTGACAAAGCCATCTGTGATCAACGCGGCTATTGCTGTTTTGCCGAACCCTACAGGGGCGTAGAGCATGAAGGAGTTATTCTGTTTCCAGGCGCTGCGCAGCATGTTTAACGCGACGATCTGTTTTTCGCGGGGCTGAATGTTAAGCATTAGCAGTAACCTCCCCGAAGGCCATAGCCACCAGCTCGGCGATGACAAACTTAGTGCGCTGACGCTGAACCGACAACGTAACGGTTTTGGTCCCGTCTTTGCGCTGGCGGCCTTTCAGAAAACCGCCGTGAATGTGTCGAATAAAATATTCAGAGTTAGCCAGGCGCGGGACACTGCGTACCCGTCCGAGATTGCTGACTTCGTAGGCTTTGGAATATGGCTCAACCGGAACCGGGGCCCATTTTTCGTTAGCGTCTGAATAAATCATTTTGGCTCCTTTTGGATGGCTAAACGTCTGAACTTCCAATCGACGTTTTCAACCCCATACAGTGATCTATCTGTTAGATCGTTCTCTTCTGGTAAAGCTGTTCCAGCCCTTCGGGCTAAAACCCAACACCGCCCCCTTTCCCCCAACCCATATTCAGAAAATCAAACCCTGGGTGGGAGCGACGTATATCCCCTAACCGCTGGGGTATACCTCGTGCAAAACTCTCGCAATCGGCGGTTTGCCGTCCGTCGTGCGGCGTTCTGCTGCCGGAATGACACCGGCTCGGCCTCGAACGCTTCCTGGTACGCCTGCGAATACGCCATCGCGATTTTTTCCCGCATACCTGCCGGTAGTGTTGCCAACTGCTCTTTAATCCACGGGGCGTCCTCACGAGCAAAAACCGTGGGCATAGTCACGTGGAAATATTCGTCCTGGTACATTGGCCCTCCTGCTTACGTGGTGAGCCTCACAGAGTTAATTACCCTGAATTTGAAGGTCCATTTGGAGTGTCGTCAGGGGAGCAGAAGACCATGAAAAGCAGCGCTAAATGCTCCTGCCACTTAGCCATGACCTGGTAACTGTTTGCTTCGATTTGAGCGCGTTCATCGCGATCGATTACGCCGTCAGCGGTTGCCTTACGAAGGTATTGAGAGTGTTTTCCTATCCATTCAACCGACTCCATCAGTCTTTGGTTGATATCCCCGTTATCGACATCTTCAACATCGGTAAGCGGTACGAAAACTCCTCCAGAGGCTTTCGCAATAGCATTCGCAATATGGTGCGAACCACCAGCGCGCTGGAGAACCATTGCCCACCCAAACGGGAATACCTGATCGCCATCAGCACGCAGACGGTTGAATAACGAATTCTCAGTCACATCAAGCCATTCGGCTGCTTCTGCATACCCGCCAGGTAATTCCGCGATCGTCTTTTTGATTGCGGCCACCAGCCAGGCTGGCTGTTTCTCGACTTTCCAATCAGGTTGATTACCCACGGTTTACCTCGATTAGCTGTGGTTTAAAAAAACGTCAGATTTGTTACTGTTTTGGATAAATGTCAGGCCGGAGTTCAGATTTTTTAATCTCACCAAGAGTGATGTTTTCTAATCTTGTAGCTAAAGAAAAACCGGCCTTTTTGTACCCATTGAACACTAAGCGTAAGTAACCAGGCGTTGAGCCAACGCTATTGGCAAGCTTGCACTGCTGCTCTTTAGTTAAAGAATCCCAATAATCTTTCATGGAATATGTACCTCCTAAGTACATACTACATGAAAAAAGTGAACCCGCAAGGTACTTGTACCTAAAAGGTACAGGATGTTTAATGAAAACATGAAAACAATTCAAGAAATCAGGCGTATAAACGCCAGAAAATTGAGAGACGGTGTTGGCGGAAATTCGTTTTTTGCCACGATGATTGATCGCGAGCCGACTCAAACCAGCCGATTTATGGGGGATGGAGCAACCAAAAATATTGGCGACGCAATGGCGCGCCATATTGAAAAGTGCTTTGATCTGCCACTAGGCTGGCTTGACCAAGAACATCAGACTACGAATGTGGCTAAAAGCAACGATGTTTCTGATGCTTATAGAGACATTACTTTAGTTCCAGTCATATCCTGGGTGCAGGCAGGAGCTTGGACGGAAGTTGGATATGCTGAGGTAGACTTGAATAACGCAGAAACTTATCCCTGCCCAGTGCCTTGTGGCCCAATGACCTACATATTGCGTGTCATTGGCGATTCAATGATAAATGAATATCGCCCCGGTGATATGATTTTTGTTGACCCGGAAGTCCCAGCTGTTCATGGCGATGATGTTATAGCCATCATGCATGACTCGGGAGAAACAACCTTCAAACGGTTGATTGAAGATAGCGGACAAAAATTTCTCAAGGCACTGAATCCTAACTGGCCCGAACCTTACGTCAAAATCAACGGTAATTGCTCAATCATTGGGACCGTTATTTTTTCAGGAAAACCAAGGCGATACATAAATAGAGTATAACGAAACCATTTTAAACCTGCCTCGGCAGGTTTTTTTGCGCTTGACAGTGTACCCTTGAGGTACATAATGTACCTGTAAGCAACAGCGAACAGGTTTGAACTAACCCGGAAATATCGATGGTACTAAATGCATAACCTGCAACCTCGTCAATGCTTAGCTCTTTAACAATTTGGACAACACTTACAGCGTCAATGACCTGTTTAGACCCCTACACGTAAACGTGGCGTAGCACCAGGCGCGATCCGGTTGGTGTGAGGTTATCCCCGCGCGAGAGCGAGAACGGCGTGAGAATGGGCAACACTGGTGGGTAGTTGGCGCTGATACAACTGAGAGGAGTAACGATTATGAAGTAGTAAAGCGGATAGACCGTAATTGGATGCCTTTTAAGGCAGCGTAACGACGGCGTTAAGCAGGTCGGGTTCCCACGGCGACGTAGTGAGGGAAAGGAAGCGTAAGGCATCACTGAGTAACCGGTTAGCGCCCGGTTAACGCGTAAGCAGCTCTAAGAGAATTGATGTGATTTATTCCAGCCCCTTCCGTATGAGGGGGTTGGGCTGAATTAAAGTAAAGAGGTCGAAAATGGATGAAAAATGTACTGATTCAAAAATTATGACCGGAGAATGCCTACTGGTTATTAGTTCTGAAATTCTCACCGTTTTAAAAAGCGAGCTTTCCTCCAGAGGATTAAAGCCCACTCCAAGCAATTTACGCGTTGTGATGGAGATTATTGATAAATCTCTTCCTGATTCACTCAGCGAGTTTTTTGTCGAGTAGCTCTTCGTACTTATCGTAAATCATTTCGATAGTTTCGATGGGATCGTGATCTGTAGGTTGTTTACCAGCGGCAATTTGACCTGAACGGTATGAGTTGTGAGTTTCAACAGCAAGCCGCATTAAAAACATTACTTTTTCTTCTTTGTTCATTGGTATCCCTTCTTGGCTGTGTGAGAACTACCAAGATACCACCGAGCCTGATGTGGTGAAAAGACAGGCGTATAGAACTCAGCCAATCACATTAAGCAACGCCAGAATGCTTAGCGGGACTGGATGACTTACCACTTCAAGACGGTCCATAAATGTCCTACGAAGTGGCGACTCCGCTCCGATAAAAGCGGCAGACGTTCAACTGTGAAAACGGTGAGATGCCAGCACTCTCGACGGCAGTGACAGCCGGAAGTAGACGGTCCAGCGTGGCAAACAGAGGAAGCACGATGACAGCCGGGAAAGACCGGCACACAACGATGAGGGCATTGACGAGCAAGGCACAGAGTCTGGTTCGATTCCAGACGCCAAGATAGTTCTATATCTGGTGATGGGCAGGGAAAAGGTCCGTTCGATTCGGACACCGGCAGTGCTCTCTTCGTTGTGGCTGTGCATGAAATGATAGCTGTGCTTGGCGGTTATCCAGTCTTCCACCAATCAAACAGGAGGAAGAGGATAATGTTCTGATGGGTAACCGCCCTTTTTATTCAATGTGTCCGCTCCCGGTGTTGGCTGGGATGCCCAACCCAGCGCGGGTTCAACTCCTGCCGGACACCTCATCCTTCGGTGATTTATATGACCTTCCGTAACGTTAATTTTTAGTACGGCGACCTGATGCGCGTCCCTCGTGGTGTGCAGGCTGTTCGCAACCCCAAATCATTCGTTCGATTCTGGCGGCAGAGCTGGCTGTACAGGCTTCTTACCCAGAAAGGCGATCCTTGCTGATAACTGGAGATAATTATGTCCGAAACCAAAAATACCACGCCGTTTAGCCAGCAGCTGGCCTACATCAACAAAGGCACCCTCGATGCCGAACTGACCGAAGCGCTGGCCGAAGTCATCAAAGCTGTACGTGAAACGGGTAAAAAGGGAGCCGTGACCCTTACCCTTAACTGTTCAATGCTGAATACCCGTGACGAAAACACCATGAAGGTGACGCCAAAAGTCTCTCGCACCATTCCCGAACTGGACCGCGCTGATACCATCATGTTCTCTACCGCTGACGGCGATCTGCTGCGTGATGACCCGGCGCAAGTTCAGATGGATTTAAAAGTTATCGAACAAGCACCACAAGCTGCGCCAATTAAGCTGGCCCAGTAGTCCCCTTTCTTCCCAACACCTCTATCTAAAGGAATTATTCAATGTCTCAAATTGAAGGCTCTAACGTGCTTGATATTCGTGATCTGGTTGCTGCAACGCTGAAAACTGATACCGACATCCCGTCCGTTGTCGTCCCGGATGGCTTCGATATCAAATCGCTTGAAAGCCTCCAGATTGCCCCGTCTCGTATTCGCCAGACTACAAACCTGATTTCCCCCGGTTCGCTAATCGCATATATCCAGCGATTCCGTGATGCGCGTTCTGTTGTTTTCGCCGACAAGACCAAAACCCGGATCGTCGCGGTGCTGGACTTCCACCAGAACGCAGATAGCCCCCACTGGGGAATGCACAAAGCGGTTTATGACTGTCCTTTCTCTGACGAATGGAAGGCCTGGTCTGGAGCTGATGGTCACAAGATGAATCAGATCGACTTCGCTGAGTTTCTGGAAAATAACATCCAGAACGTCGCGCCGGTTGGCGATAACTATTCCGGCCCATCAGGTACCGAGCTGTTGGAGATGGTTCTCGCATTCCAGGAGACAAGGAAAGTTGAGTTCAAGTCGGTTAAGCGCCTGCAGGACGGAACCTGTCAGTTCCAGTACAGCGATGATAAATCCGGCTCAGGCAATACCAAAATCCCGGAAAAAATCAGCCTGGCAATCGCGCCTTTCCATAATGGCGCACCGTACCAGATCGATGCGCGCATTCGCTACCGCCTGCGCGACGGTCAGCTGGTCCTCTGGTATGAGCTGATCGAGCCGAAAAAAATCATTGAGCACGCCTTCCAGGAGATCGTAACCGATATGGAAAACCAGCTCGGTGAAGACCTGCCTATTTACGAAGGTTCTATCTAACCCAGCCATTCCGTGTGTTGTTTTATGCGCCTCCTGGTGGGGCGCATAGCGAAGCACTCCCTAATTCAAAAAGGTGACCATATGCCCAGCTTAGGCCAGCTCTATAACGATAAAGAATCCGGGTTAACTACCCGTAAAACCTATAACGTCCCGATCGCCTCAATTTATGCGGAAGAAGGTTACAACGTTCGCGAACTGAATCAGGCGCATGTCGATGAGTTCCGCGACGCGTTTATCGCCGGTGAATATATTCCGCCGCTGGCCGTAGAAGTTACTGAGCGTGGTGTGAAGGTGATCGACGGTCACCACCGCTATCACGGTGCGCTCGCTGCTATCGCTATGGGTCACGACATTGTGCGGCTTGAATGCAAAGATTTTGTCGGTACTGAAGCCGATAAGATTGCTTTCATGGTCACCAGCTCGCAAGGGCTGGCGCTAACACCTCTTGAACGTGGCGCTGCATATCATCGCCTTCAGAATCAGGGGTGGAGCCCGTCAGAAATTGCCGGAAAGGTTAAGCGCTCAGAGTCCGATATCCTTCAACATCTCCAGCTTCATGAATGCACCCCGTATATCAAAAAGATGGTACGTGATGGTTCAATGAACTACGCCATCGCAATCGGCATTTCTCGTGAACATGGTGTTTACGCTGATCGTGAAGCCTCCAGGCTGATGAAAAAAGCGGAAGCAGCCGGGAAGAAGAAGGTAACCAAAAGCATCGCCAAGCCACAATTCAACGCTGGAAAGGCGCGGAAGTTTCTGGAGATCATCGCGTCATGCAAGGAAACCACCAGCGGCGGTCTGATCTTTGAAGTACCACCAGCCATGCAAGCTGAAGTGCTGTCGATTCTTCAGGAATTCCGCTACGAAACATCCGCGCCTGCTGATTGTGAACAGTCAAATGATCATGGCGCTTCATCTGAAGAAAGTGACGCCGCATGACAGATACCAACCAATTCAAATGCCCAACCTGTGGCGCAATAGCTCAATTCGCCTGGCATGGTAACAGCCCCTTCATGCGGTATGGCGCGCTGAAGTGCCCCAAAGGGTGCCATACAGTTCGCGTTACCTATCATGCCACCAGCATTAATGCAGCCAGGTTGAGTCTGATTAAAAAATGGGAGGAACTTTGCAAATGAACTCAGAATCCCTCAGCAACCGTCCACTTAGGAAGGCGCTAATTCTGAACGGTATAGCGCTGATCGCAATTATCGTTCTTTCAGCATTGGGTATCTGGCTGGTTAACGAATGGGTGATGTTATGAGCGAAATCGGCGATTATTTCTTTGAGTTCCCTGCGTCCCGTGGCGTTCAGGGCGGAGCGATTGTCCTGATGATGACAGTGCCAGCACGAACCCTGGCACGTGTCCTCGCCAGTGATAATTACGGGGATACCCTGGAACGTTCTCAGCGTGAAATTAATCCAGCGAGAGCTAAGAAATTTTATGAATACTTATTGAATGCTCATGAGAATAAAGAGCCATTCATCATCCCACCACTGGTAGGTAATTGTAACTCAGAGATTGAGTTTCAGGAGTTCGGTAATACCAACGTTGGTGTAGTGCGTTTCCCTATGGATGCAGAGATCAAACTTTTTGACGGACAGCATCGAGCAGCTGGAATCGCCGAGTTTTGCCGTACCGTTGGCGAACCAATCCACGTGCCATTAATGCTGACTCATAAGCTTTCCCTGAAGACGCGCCAGCAGTTCTTCTCCGACATTAACAATAATGTTTCTAAACCATCTGCGGCTATCAATATGGCCTATAACGGGCGTGATAAAAACGCACAGGAAATGGTTAGTTTTATCAGTTCACACAGCATCTTTTCTGAAATCACCGATTTTGAGCATAACGTCGTTCCCGCGAAAAGTGATAAGTGGGTGAGCTTCAAAGCCCTTAGTGATGCAACTGCAAAATTTTCAGGCTCATGTTCGCAAGATGATCTGGAGGGGTTGTGGAATGCGTGGCTGATGCTGACTGGTTTAGATGATATTCGCCGAGGTACGATCCAGGCCGAATACAAACGCGAGTATATCCAGTTCCATGCCGTGATGATTAATGCCTTCGGCTACGCAGTGCAGAGGTTAAGCGAAGGTCGGGGAGTTCGCGGGGTCACGCTGATGATTGAGGATCTGGTAATGAATACCGGCATTGCCGATCGTGAAGATTTCTTCCTCATTTCATCTTGGGATGGTATTTGCGCCAGCTGCGAGAAATCCAGGCCAACGGTCATTGCGAATGTCTCATCTCAGAAAGCTGCAGCATCACACCTTATGGATGCCATCGTGAATAAAAACTTGTCTGTCAGTAGCGGTAAGGAATCAGCCAATGACCAATAACCAGTTTACAGATGAAGAGCTGCAAACGTTAATCATCGAGTTGCAGCAGACCGCTTACCGCCTGAACGGGACTAATTCGGCTTACCTGATGTCAGATGCGATAAAGCCATTGCGCGAGCTACAGGAACGCCGCAATGCCGCAATGGACAGCGAGCCGGTGGTGTGGATCAACGGTTGCAACAAATCTGTACCAGCAGCCGGCTTTGTTGAATAAATCGAACTTTTGCTGAGTTGAAGGATCAGATCACGCATCT